>Ga0209670_100398_pt1 | contig 26858 bp, 24 predicted proteins | sample PerSpoBPS_BMetaG_FD_184741 | JGI IMG/M metagenome (GOLD analysis project Ga0209670, IMG submission 184741) | Thermal spring microbial communities from Yellowstone National Park, Wyoming, USA - Perpetual Spouter B (PS_B) MetaG (SPAdes) (version 3) | ecosystem: Environmental > Aquatic > Thermal...
GACAAGCTTACAGGGAAATTACAGATAGTGCTGGAGGATGCGGGACAGGGCCTCTGGAGGCTTAAACAAGAACCACAAACTAGGCTGAGACAAAGCGAGCCGCCAAAATATTGGAAGTGACACCCTCCGCGGCTGTAGCCTTTAAGTTTCAATTTTCCGAGGTCGATTGGACTCGAAAGGTCCATTGTTTTCCAGATCCGGGACGGCCGGGTGGGCCTCCCTTCAGGGAGGTATCCGGTGGTCGAGTTTTCCCGGCAGCCCCGGGGAGTCGGCATGTCGTCCGTAACCGAGAGGCCCTCCCTCCCGATGTCGTGGGAACTCGGTGGCGATCCCCTGCGATGAGCGGAGATGCCGACTCGATGAGGGAGCGGAGGGCCCGGGAGTTCCGGAAGTGGGAGGAGGAAGAAGCCCTGTTGAAGCCGACGAAGCCGCTGGCCTACGAGGTCGTGAAGAGGTTTGCGAACGCATGCGAGCAGATAGCTGTGCTTGAGAAGCTGTGCGAAGGGAGGTTGGACCTAGGCTACCTCGCGTGGAACGGAGTTACGCATCGGTGAGGAGAGGCGACGGCTGGACTAACTGGACCCGAAAGGCCCTCGTCCCGATTTCTTGGGCCAGTCGGTCAGCCTCGATTCTCGCGTCCAATGGGTGGCCCATCGGGAGCAGAGGGCCCGGGAGATCTCAGAGAGAAAGGAGCAGATAGCACGGACGGAGAGCGGACCGCCGCAAAACCAGTCGAGCTCTGAGCTGATAGAGAAGATCCTAGTTGTAAGTGATGGCAGGAAGAGAGGAGAATATCGATCCAGAGAGCTCAGGATAAAGCTGCGCGACAGGGTCATCGAACTCCGTCAACAAGGTAGATCGTACAGCGAGATCATAGAGATAATCGAACAGGAGTACGGAATTGTGCTGTCCAAGTCCCATGTGAGCTACTGGACGCGCGGAATACACGACCCACACAACGGCCGACGGATACCATCGCTGGAGCTGTTGGAGCCCTCCGAGGCACTCGCTTACCTTATCGGTGCTGTCCTAGGCGACGGATATCCTAAGATAAAGAGGCGTTTCCGCAAGGGCTACAGGCATACGATAATACGATTTGAGGCTGTAGACAGAGAGTTCGTTGAGGAGGTCGCAAGATGTATAGCCGTAGTGTTGAACAGGCCGCCACCGACGCTTAAAATGAGAAAGGGCACGAGGAAATATTTCATTGAGGTCGAGTCGAAGACGCTCTGGGAACTCCTCAAAAAGCCGATCGATCTCGAGAGGTTGAGGAAGTATATTGAACATTGCGAGAAGTGTATGGCGGCATTCCTCAGGGGATTCGCTGATGCGGAAGGGAGCGTCGATAAAAATGGCCACATAATAATTTACAACACAGACCTGCGACTCCTCACCTATGTCCAAGAACTTCTTAGGAGATTCGGCATTGAGTCAACGGGGCCAAGAGTTAGTAGTCCAGCAGGATCTCTAATAAAAATAGATCCCATTACTGGGAAAATATATACGACGAAGAAAGACTGTTACTATATCCGCATACGATCCTATTGCAACGTAAACTTCTACAACCACATTGGATTCACCATCCTGAGAAAACAAGAACGGTTAGAAAGATACGTCACTGGAAGGGTTCTGAAGATGACCTGATGTCCTAAACCCCACCCCCTTTTCCTTTTCATTTCACGATTGACGGTTAACAGCGTCTATGGGCTCCATGACCAAACTAATCGTCGATATCCCATCATAGAGCGCATAGGTAAGTGTAGCAAGTGAACCACATTTTAGGCACGTATTTCCTGACATCACCAGATATGCACATACATGTTATACGATTTCATGGCCGGTTAGGTAGAAGTCATGAAACAAGGGAAGCGCAAGGTAAGGTCGGCTGAAGTCTCAAAAATCTTCAAGGACCATCATAGGGCCAATATTTCGTTGGTATTCACATCTATTGCGGCCCAAAGACAACCAGTCTGACCTTTCACCTCCAGGACTTCTTGTCTACTGCTACAAGCCTTATTGGAGAAAGAGTCCAGTTCAGCATCAGTGACATGCATCACGGCCAGAGACCATCCTAAAAGGCTCAAGTAAAACTAGTCGGTATCGAGTTGTTCGGCTAAAAAGCTTGTTAATCGTCCCTCGCAGCTATTATTCTAGATAATGCTCTAGGCGAGTTCATGCTGCTATGATCTGCACTAATGGTTTTTAACGTGAAGATTATAGCTAGCTACGTTTTCAAAATATTTTTGAATAGCCTATTCATGAGGTCAGACTCTTCAGTATGTAGCGGGATTAGATCCTTCGGCTTCAGCGCCTCAACTATGTAGCGGAACTGATGAGGCAGGTAGTGTCCGGACAACCTGAGCCTGAAGACCTGGGCGCCGAAGGACCTAAGCCACGTCCTTAGGGCGCTCTCTTCGACTTCCTTAACCGACTCCCTAGGCTCAGGGTCCATCAGAACGACTGCCGAGCCAGTTAGGCTTACAGACTCCCTCCACATCCTAAGCTTCCTGAGCGTCTGAAGGAGCCCAACAGGCTCGATCAAAAGCGTGTAGCCCTCAGGGTTCTTGAGAATGTCATCGGCCAAACTCACACTTTCAAGCGGCAGCGGCGCGGGGACCTCAAGCTCTTCGCTGACACATATTCTTTCGAGTGCATCCGGTCTCTCCCTTATGACCTCGTCCACGACCCACAGCAACCTCTCTGATCCCACCACCAATCTTCTGTCCATCAGTAACGACAGGTTAAGTATCGCCACGAAGGCCTCTAGGTCTAGCGGATCAATCGAGACGGAGACAAGTCCGTACTCCTTGAGCAGAAGGGAGATGTATTCCCTGAACATGGGCGCTGTCATTAACGCATGCTCAACGCTGAAGTTCGTCCCCTCGAGGATGGCAACGTCCACACCATCTACGTCCATGCCCCTCAATGTCTCGTCCAGCCTACTACTGACGCTAGCCAGGGGCTCGAACCTGAAGTCCCCACTGTAAAATACGGTCGCATCGCTTCCCCTATATAGGAACGAGTAGGCTGGAAAGCAACTGTGGCTTACCGGTATGGCTGTCACTCCGTTCTCGTCCTCCCTCTTTGACCCAAACTCCTCGACCTTGGCCGTGTAATCCGGCGGGACGTATGCTAACCAGCTTCCAGACCTCTTGTACCACGCCGTCAACGTGCTTTCGAGGACCCTCACGCTCGGGACCCTGATGCTCACATCTGGTGGGATCGAGCTAAGCAACCCTGTGTGGTCTAAGTGGAAGTGCGAGATGTAAACCGCGATAGCCTCTTGGAGAGCGTCCAAGGGCGGTAGCGCGCCGATGGTGCGTAGCTCTGAAAGGCCAAATGGCTCTACTCTCCCACCGTAGTACTTCCTGAGGACCGAGAATCTGATACCGTTATCGAAGACGATTTTATTGTCTCCGTCCTCCACGACGACGCAGTTCCCACCTATTTCGTCTAGCCCGCCATAGACCTTCACTTTTACTCTGCCGTACTGACGTTCGAGAACCTTCGATTGGTTCATGAAGCCTCACATTCCTAAGAGGCGATATCGCTTTACCTCGATCGCGGTCCATCTAGCCCTGTTTACCGGGTCTCTAATCGCTAGCAACCTTGGGTTGTCCGCCGAGAATCCATAGACTATATAGAGCCAGTGGTTTCTGCCGAGCTCCCTTGCGCACTCGTATTCAGGTTCGGTGAGCTCGACGTTTATGTCGATCTCCCATCGGCCCTTCACCTCTATGAACCTGACCTCACCGGTCCGCGGGTCGACGCTCCTGATGTCGTAGTGCTCCACTTTGCTCACGTCCTCAGGGTTCCTCTGATTCCTCTTCTCGAACTCCATTACGTACGCCATGGCCCTTCGCTCGACCTCCTCTCTAGCGACCGGTGAGGGGTTTGTCTTAGTCGCCCCGCCTGCTACGACTACGACCCCCAAGAGCCTTTGGGAAGCTGAGATGAAGTGAGAAGCGTCCCGTCCCCCGTCCTCCCTCGGAATCCACTCCTTATGTGGGGCGCTGAAACCTCCCTCCACCCCCACAAGATACTTTATGAAGTCGTCGACCATTACGTCCCGGTAAACATAGAGGACCCTCGACCTCGCAACGTCTCCAAATCTCTCCTCGTAATAGAACAGATCCCCAATACCAATGACGTTGAGCAACAGCTTGCTAAGAAGCTCCAGAAGAACTGAACCTTTGCAAATCTCAGTTGATGCATCTTCCTTGACGGCGACACCAACGACCTCCGAGTACGTCGGTCTTCTTCCGACGTAAACCATCACCTCATAGAGGTACAGCTCCTTTACGTTGAGGACATCTTGCGAGAGCGGTCTATTAACGACCACCACGATTGGGGTTCCCACTTCAACGCCCTTGAGCAGGCCCTCTATCACTTTGTAGACATCTAGTGAGGTCTTAAGCCCTGTTATATGAGTACCCTTGACGAAGAGCCCCGATTCCTTTTCCTCGACATCGTAGCCGCTAAGCTTGGCAGACGTGAGCAGCAACCCCTTAAGAGCTAACTCGGCTTTCCTGCCATATAGGGATCCGAGACCCTCTTTGAGAAGCTTCTCCACCTTTATCTCATTTATCTTCGTTAGTCCTAAGCGCTCTGCCCGCTCTTTCAGTCTCATGAGCGCTGTGATTATATCCTTAATGTACCTCTCCAGTCTCCCCCTACCGCCGGCTATGAACTCTATCCAAGCCTTAAACTCGCTGTACTGCGGCCTTCCCTTCTCAGTCGTCAGTGGTAGCTGCATCACGTCGGAGGCAGATTTGTCCCTCGGCAACATGTCTACCTCTAACTCCACCTCTTCGCCTATGGGCACACCCTTCTCTATCCCCGACACTATCCATGAGAGGAGCTTCGCGTAGAGTATCTCTAGCACAGCCCTATCGCTCTCGATAGCTAAGAGCAAACTGTAGCTATAGACGTCCTTCTCTTGGCCCAGCCTCCACACGCGCCCTATCCTCTGGACTATCTTGACCGGGCTCCAGGTGGGCTCGTAGTGGACTACGACATTAGCTGCCTGCAAGTTGAGTCCCTCAGAGGCGACATCGGTCGATATGAGGACTCGCACATCGCCGCTCTTAAGCCACTTCTTCACGTCCTCTACGTCGTACCTTTTCGCAGGTCTGCCTTCCGTCGCTGGCGGCACGATTTCCTTCGACGTTATTAGAGCCACCCTATCGGCAGCTTCAGGGAGTCTTCTCTTGAGCTCCTCGAAGACATACTCGGCTGTATCCCTGAACTCGGTGAAGACCACCACTTTATCGCCTTTCTTTAAATGGTTGCTGACCACGTTTACTAAGGAACCTAATCTCGAATCCTTATCTCCCTTTATGGTCTTTGCCAGCTCATGCAATTTCTTGAGCGTTTTGACGTCCTCATCGTTAAGAAGCACACCGCATCTCTCGGCGAATTCGTCCAGTACCTCATCGGCGTCGGCAGCTTCCTCAGTTTCGTCCTCGTACAGGCCGACATCTTCGAAGGAGTATCCCAGCACCGCGTCAGCGATCAGGTCTGCGTCCTTATCGAGTTCCGCCATAATCGTCGCCTTACCTCTCGTTTCGAGGAGCTTTAGGTGCTCTGCTCTTTTCTGAATGATCCTGTCAAGAGTTATCATTGCCGCTCTGGGGCTCGACGAAGCTCTCTTAGCTATCAAGGTCATGAGTAGAGGCAATGCCTTAGGCTCCTCGCTGAGCATGTTATAATATTGCAGGAGCTTCGCGCGAAGGAACTCTATGAGCTCCCTGTGTAACAGCTCTTCCTCCTCGGAGGTTCTTACCACTCTAGCCCTGAACTTACAGTCCGTAAATATTCTCGTCTTTTCGTAAATGTCATTCACGTCCAGCTTCGTTCGCCTAAAGACGATCGAGCCCATGCACAGTCTGTAGAACCTCTCATCGTCAAGCTCCTTCGGACTAGCCTTTAAGCTAGGATCAACCAGTTTGAGCCTTTCAATGTAATCCTCCGGCTTACCCCTATGCGGCGTGGCCGTCAACATTACGACGTTCGCGTCCGGCCTTCCGATCAGCTTACTTACCAACACAAACCTCAGTGTTTCGCGATTGACCAGCTTGCCGACCCTGTGAGCCTCATCTATAACCACTAAGTCCCACGTCGAGTCCAACACCCACCTCTTGTGCTTTTCCTTCTTTACGAGGTCTATTGATGCTATGTAGATCCCCTGAGGAAAGCCCAGCTCATGATACCTCGGGATAGTGTCCCTCTCCAGCCGCATGACATTCGTTAGGCCGAACCTCTTCAGCTCGGTCAACCACTGCTGCATCAGGACCCTGGGCACCAGGATCAAGGTCCTCTTGACCCCCTCCGTCTCGAGGAGATACTTGATGATCATTATCGCACTGACAGTCTTTCCAAGACCTATCTCATCGCCAATGAGCACCCTTATCGGCTTCCTAGCGAAAAGCTTGCTGAGTAACTCCAGCTGATGGGCGAACGGGTACACAGGATCGTCCGAGGTAGTGCTCATCCTCAGCATGAAGAAATAGGGATGGTAGCTAAAGCCGTCGATGACCGATTTGAGTAGGGCTTTGGCCCCATCGATCGGCCTACAGCCTGTATAAGGTCCTGAGGGACTTGGCGACCCTGTAGACATCCCAATAACCACCTCTCTCGTATGCGTCAATAAACCTAGAATACCAAAAGAGCACCTCCACCTCGTTCATCGAGGCGGCTATCTCTAAAAGAGATCTTCCTAATGATTCGTCAACTGTTTGCCTCGCCCCACCAAAAACGACAAGCCTCCTGACCTTCTCATCCACATCCTCACCACTCAACAACAAGAACACTCCATTATCTTCAAAGTCGGCCTTAAAGCGCTTTAGAGCGAGCTTGGCGACTTCTCTACTGATCCTGGCCTCAAAAAGCGGCTTCACTTCCTTGATCGGCTGGCCGAGATAAATTCTCATGACGTCGACGTGCCGCCTATGTACCTTCCCGACTCCCTTTTTGCCAAAGATTATCACCCGCTGTATCTCACTGGTCAATTGTCTGCTCATGCCCGAACGAAGTACTTCACTTTGTGCTCTCCAAGCGACTTTCTCTCCTCCTCCGTCATCTCCGGCATCGTGAAGAAATCTCCTTTCGCTGGCGTCAGTCTAGCGCTTAAAAAGCTCCCGCGCGCGAACAGTTGGAACTTATTGAGAATAGCCAACACCAATGTCGTCACGTCGTCAATCTGCATGTTGCTTACACTCAACTTAATCGACGATTCTCTCCCCTCTTCGGCCTTTACTATCATCTCGAAGTTAGCCTCAGATACTACTGCGACGCCGCTCAACCTCCTCTTAAGTACCTCCAAAGGTTTGAGCGAGAACTTTCCTCTATCAATTGTAAAGGCTAGCTCCCCGACTTTAGCGCCCGCCGGCGGCACACCTTCCACCCAGCCAACCCCAACACCCTTTGAGACCTTGATGAACGCGTTCGCCACGTCCAATGTTACTCCTTGGGGATCCGCGACTTCCAACGTGTACTGGTACTGCCCATCTTCCGAAGGCACCTCTAAGGTCCAACGGAACCTCTCCGTAGTGAAGGCGTCGTCTATAACCAGCTTCTCTTTCTCCACCTTCCCGGCCGACGGTCTTAGAAGCACTTCTCCCGTGTAGGGGCCGATGCGAGTCACATATACTTCTATGGTGACGGGCCCACCATCCTTTACCTCAATTACATTTTGGGGTGCCTCCAGCTTGACTGACATCTCTCTGACTACCTTGACTATCGGAGCGACCCTCAATTGCTCTAGGTCGAACTTCGTCAGATTGTTGAGCACTTCGTCGACGGCTACGTCCCTTCCTTCGATTCTAACTAGACATTCCTCTACCTTGCGCACCCCGCCTTCAGTGAACTCCCGCCTCCTGAGCGCCTTCATCTGCTCTACTAGAGCGATCCTCCACGGCAAAACTTCGTAACCGTCGTCCAGCTTCGTTACCAGCTCGCCCTCTGACACCTGAGGTGCCTCCACCGCATAGACCCTCTTGAAGTGGACCTCTCCCTTGGCCCTGACACCGATCTTAAGCCTCCTCACACCATCCTTTATCGCATCTAGGATTGCGCTTTCTGGCGCCGCTGGCAACCTCGGGTTAGAGTAGAAGTAGTCAATGATGTCCCTGACGGACCTCGGTTCTTCTCCTTCAGATACATCCACACCTATTCTCTTCAGGAAATACTCCAAGGTGTCGAAGTCCATCTCCGTCTTGAGTTTGCCAACACCAGTCGAGGTCAGGCTCCTCTCGACGGCGATTATGATGCTGTCTTCATGCACCCTAAACTCCATCTCCTTGACTGTGTTCGCCCGCAGAGCTTCATCATAGTGCGGATAGGCGATCTTATTGAAGATCCCCAGCGTAGTGTTTATGAGACCTCCAGCAACGCCCGTCTTATACTCATTGAGCTTTCTCTTCAGTATCTCTCTAGCTATTTCTGCCTCCTTGCCGCTTAGAGAGCCTGTCAACCTCTCCACAATACCTTCTCTCTCAACCTCATCGCAAGCTATCAACTTCTTGGCGTAGTCCAAGGCCCACCTGACACGTTCTTGAGCGCTCGGGAAGACTACGTAGATGGTGTTGGCGTACCTCCTCATGCCACCGTTCTCAGTCTTATAGAGCACCTCCTCCAATAGGCCCCTCCTCTCGTCTTCCCTCTCTGGAACGTCGAGGCAGGCCAGCAGCACGTACCTCCTAGAGTCCACGTCGATGGGTTCGCAAGACTTGAGCGCCCGCGATAATTCGGGGTCGAAAGTCTTCGGCTGCGCCCTCGTCCACTTCTTCTTACCAGCAACTTCTGCGGGAGTCTCCCTCAGGAGCTTTTCAACGAACGACTGGACTTTCTCGATGGCCGACAGGTCATCCACTTTCTTCGCCCTCTCCTCTACATACTTGATCGGAGTCACGAACCTCGTGAACCACAGTCTGCCAGTCCGTTCGTCCCTGACCACGTAGAGCAGATTTCCGCTCATCCACCTCACAGCATCCACTATGTCCTTTGGCGCCCACCCCTCCGAGTGGAAGGTGGCGGGTTCATAGACCATTAGGGCCAAGTCATTTTCTGATGGTAGGGCCTCGACCTTTTGCGGCAACGCCAGGCCTCCGCCGTAAACGAAGGTCCTCGCTAGGAGGGTGAGTGCCGCCATCTTCGCCAAAAAGGGCTTCTCAAAGTACCTCACCCTCTCTCTGACATCTTCCTCCACGACGGTTATGAAACCCTGATAATCGCCTATCAGGAGTGTATTCCTAATGGGGTCCTTACTGAGGTCTATATGCCACGGCATTATCAAGTCATAAGCCTTGCCCTCGCGTAGCACTTCCCTCAGGACCTTCCTGCTTATCCTCAGTAAGTCTCTCGTCTTCTGCAGTCTTTCGTGTTTGTCCAAGATCTCTATGAGAGTTTTCACATAAAATGGGTGGAACGGATACGTCTTCAGCACCTCTTCCGCCGGGATCGCCTGTGCCCCGAAGACCCCCTTGTTATCTTCGTAGGCACTGTAAAGCATGTCAGAGACGTCCCTAGCCCTCCTTCCGTCCACCTCTTCGAACAACCTGGTTCTCAGCAGGGCTGGCACGTTTCTAGGCGCTATCGGCTCGACGTACTCTGTGTGGACCCTCTCGAGCGCTTTGAAAATTTTATCTATTGATTGTTTTATTGCTTGGTAAGTGATCTCGACGAATATCTCTTCCGCACTTCTCTCTGCGGGCAACGATATGATTAAGACGGCACTCTTTGTTAGATCGACAGCTTTCACCAGTACCTCCATGAAGGTCTCAACGGCCGAGCAGTACTTCTGCAATTCTTTATCGGGCGCCTCGTAGAACCTTTTGATGTAGTTCGCTATTTCATCAATGAGGATTACGACTCTTCGGTTCTCGAGGACTTTCAGGAGCTTGTCGGCCTCTGGTGCCACATGCTTCTCGTCGTATTCCCTCAACACACCGTAGCTTCCAAGGTAATGAGCTAAGTAACCCCAGAGGGTGCGGACCTTGTACGCCTTAGCGTCCAGCGGGCTCATCGGCGAGGGGGCTAGTTCAGAGAAATAGCCGTCAATCACCACTAAGTCCGGCTTTCCAAGCTCGCTCATCTCTTTCACAAACTTGCTTACGCGCGCCCCGACGTCGTCGTTTTCAGGCTTAGCTTTCAATAACGAATGAGGAGCGTTAAGCGCGTGGTATATTGTCAGAAGTGTGTGCGTCTTGCCTCCTCCGTAGAAGGCGTTTAGGACAATCACCTTCTTTCCGCTCTCGCCCTTCAACACCCTCAGGATGCCTTCAAGAATGTTCGCTATCTGCTCCGTGACCAGCGTCCTCTCGAAGAAATTCTCAGGGTTCACGTACATTTGGTGCTCGTTCCCTAGAACTACTCCGCCCAGCGATGGGGCCATCTTCTCGTCAAGGGCCTCGTCGTATACGTCTTCCCTAACCCTGTTGCTACCGGTCAGCATCCGACCTCACCTCGTGAAGAAATGGTTCCAAGGTTCCCGGGGTAGCCAGCCCGAGCGCCTCCATGACCTGTTTGGCCAGATCCCTCTCAGGGTCCTCAGCAGGCAGGCTTGAGGCCAGCACCCTAGCCAGCACAACGGCCTCGTCGAAAAGCCTCGGCTCCCTACCTCTAATTTCTTCGGCCCGCCTCTTGAATTCCTCCCTCGGCAAGGTCGCAGCGTAGAACTCCAACAAGTGCAGCGCGTCCACTGCGGTCTCCATCCTCAACTCCCTTGGGTTTAGACCTCTAGCTGTCAGGGCATCTCCTATCGCGTCCTTTGGATCATTAGCCCCCCACTTCGGCTCAAGCAAGACGTAGTATTCCTTCGCTCGACGTATTACTTTGTAGTCCTCCAAGTCCTTCAGGTCGCTCCTGGTCCCGATGGAGAGCATTATTGCGGCTGTCCTGTCCAAGATTCTCCTGATCTGTCTGCGCCTCCTGCCAATTAAGACCTTTGACAGCAGGTAGAACATGGACGTCGGGCTCAGCCTAGCCCCGACTGCGCCGTAAGACCTCGCAATGGCCTCAACCGTCGCAGGGTAGATGTAGTTCTCGACGAGGACTCGCACGTAGGCCTTATCGGTTGCCTTCAGTCCTATCAGTCGCTCGTATTGAGTGAAGTGGGAGAGCGCCTTACCCAGCACCGCCACGAACAAGTTCACTCCCTCCAATCCGCCCTTACGGTACTCGTGAGCGTCCTTGGAGCATGCCTCCACGGCCCTGGCGTAGACCTCGTCTATGAGCGCCTCGCCCTTTACGCCCTTCCTCCAGACTACCACTATCGCCATGTCGAGCCTTATCTTGCCCCTAGCGACGACACTCTCAGCCGACTCCGTGACTATCGCGTGGGCGGCCGTGATCCTCATCTTGGCGTTGAGCCAACCCGCTTCGAGGAGAGCCTCCCAAGCGTCTGGACTCGTGTGAGCGTAATAGGTGACGAGCAGACCATCGTCCTTCAGCATCGAGGCCATGGTTTTGAAGGATTTGGAGAGAAGAGACTTAAAGTGGTCTAACGCTCCTGTTTTCACTCCGAAGTACTGCACCCTTCCCTCGTTCTCGCTGACCTCTCTCAAGGCAAAGGCCTTCCATTGAGTTTCAACTTCGTCGCCTAAGTTGTCAAAGAAGGCCTTCTCGTGAAATCTAGGAGCAAGTCTCATTACGCCGAATGACTCCTTGACGTCGCTCAAAGCCCTCTTGAGCCAGACGTAGTAAAAGTCGCTGAGTTCGGTATAGGGAACATCGTCTCTGTAGGGCGGATCGCTAACAATTAGATCAAATCCTTTATCTCCAACCATATTCAAGATAGTAGCATCGTCAAGTAATATGTTAATTCCAATAGGACTACTAGGAACGACAGAAATTAAATATAATAAGCCCACAATAGAGTTTTTTATTGTCTGTACAAACGAACCAGTAATCTGAATAAATGGTGAAGTATCACAGAAATTCCATTGCATCGCTATCCCTCTTACGGCCATTGTTGGAGCTCTAATTAGTGAAGCATTCCAATAATTCACAATTGAATTGTAATCTGCATATTTGATTAATGCAATCGCCAGAAAAGTAGTAACTGCTTCTGCATATCTAAACGCCTCTTCCTTACTTAGCCCTTCTTTGATCTTTTCCTGCTCTATTTGTTTGCCTGCTTCGCGTATCAGTTTGACGAGCTTCACGAGAATCAAGAGCTGGCGAGGGTTGAAGAACCTATACCACTTAATCATTCCATAGAGGATTGGGAATAAGTATCTAACGCCATAGGGGCAAACATTTTCTACCGGTATGTCTGGATCTCCCCACATCTGCCTTAGCTTCTCAAGCGCTCTCCACAGTTTTTCATCGTCTTCAGCTGCTGCCGGCTCGAATTCAAGATCATCGTTAATTACCCTCACCCTTGCCAACATCCTCGGCCTTGCCCTGCTCTTCAGGAGGTCCTCCAGCGCTATCTCCCCCCTCAAGTAACTCTCTAAGTTTTCGTTGTATTCCTTCAAAGACTCCTTAACGTACCACTCCTCGCCACTCTCCTTGATCGCGTTGTTGCACAGAAGACATGTCGCTATCTTCCTCCTAGCTTCCACGTTCGGTCGTGGAACGTTGTATGTTCTCCCATTGACCTCGACTTTCCCCTGCTTAAGGTTGATCCTAGCTTCGATCTCCTTCATGTTAAGTTCCTTGTTCAGGTCTACGATCCTTACTCCGACGGCGCTCGATGACGCATATGGCACCATCCACGCGAGTCTTCGGAAGATTCCGCTCTTGACCCCCTCCTCTTCCCCTTCCTCCTCTTCGTCTTCCTCGCCCTTTCGAGAAACCCTCGCTAGCCACCAGTTCCCGACGAGAGGTGTGTACCGACCACAATGGGGGCACTTGACCTCCCAAGTGCCTATGTAGACCGCAACGCCCTCGTCGTAGAGCTCCCTCACGTCGGGGTCCTCGCGGAGCCTGTCCGTGACCCATTTGCCCCACCGCTCCACATCCTTCACCAAGCGTTCTCCGAACTCCTTCGGATACTCGAGGACGGCCTTCAAGAAGACGTAAGCCGTTGGCAGCAGCTCGACTGCTACGACCTCCCCTATGCCCAGCCTCATCGCTTCAAGCGGGATACTGCCAAAGCCGGCGAAGGGGTCGAGGAGCTTGACCTTGGAGAAGCGCTCCAAGAGCTGCGGACTCACCCTTGGGTTCTCTTTATGTGGCGACCTGGTCTTCAACGCCGACAGTCTGACCATGCGCTTGAACTCATGGGGGCTGAAGCTGCTCGGTAAAAGTGCGCCTGCTATGACCGATCTAGCACCTATCAGGGGTTTCCTCGTCCACCAGAAGACCATCTCCCAGAAGTCGGGCCTGCCTCCGCCCCGCTTCTCGCCAGCCGAGTACTGGTTGATCTCCTGGATGGGAAACTGGGGCGACTCAAGGAACGAGCTCAAGGTTCCACCTCCAGACGAAGCGCTGATAACCTGCAGTAAACAATTTCGATCATCGCGAATAAGTCGGCGGCTTAGAGATAAAAGACTTTATGGGTCGGGAGATCGTTGGACCGCGAGTTCAAGGTGAGCGCTTGTAAGCGCAGAGTTCCTTGGGCTCCTCCACTATCTTCTCGGCTTAGTCCACGTCTCGGGTAGCAGGTAGCTGGTGATAATGGTGATGCTGGTGATAATGGTGATGATAGTGATTGAGGACGGTCGTGACTATGGTTGCGGTGATGTCCCACAACCTTAATCACTTGGTACGGTTCCCCGACTTCGTCCTGCGTCAATTTTCTATGTCGTGACTCTCTTTGATCGCCTCTTTGACCTCGTCTGCGAGCGTTTTGGGGCTGCTGTTTTGATTAAGGAATTTCGCAGTAGGCCCGGCGCCCCCTCTTCCTGACCAAGTTCCCTCTTAAGCGCCTGTATGAATAGGAGAAGTAGGACTCGCGGTGGGGGACGTCAAAAGTTACCCGACCAACGTCCTTAAACATGGATTCAATATAAAAATGTTTGCGCCAACCTTTATATAAAAGTAGCGGGGGGTGGATTTGAACCACCGATCTCCGGGTTATGAGCCCGGCGGGATAGACCTGGCTACCCTACCCCGCTCCCAAAACGTAATGTTCAGCGCTTATTTAAACGTGAGCAACCGATAGCAGTTTCTTCGAGCATGTTGTAGAGCCTTGAATAAGACGGTATAGATCTTCTCTACAGGGGGTACCTGTGGGATCGAAATCGATTGGAGAAAGAGTTCAGTACGGCATCCAATGACGGGTATCGTGGCCAAAGCACCTATTCTGACAGCAACTTTTATATTTTAATAATGGCGTCGATAACTATGCGACCACGACGAGCCCTACGCGTTGGGACTCCCGATCCCGCGCTACCCGTTGACGGCCTAATCCGAAAAGAAAGACCGAAATGGCGAGATATGACTTGTAAGTTTGCCCCCGCCAGAGTGAGGGTGAAGCTACCATTTGTCGAGTTTGAGTTTGATTTTCGGGAGCGTTTATGTGGTTAACTGGATGTCAACTAAACTCTCTTGATAAAATATTTTATGAAGTTTTATAAAGTATTTGGATTTGTCATAACTTTTTTGATTTTAAAATATAAATTTGAGCAGGAGACGTGTTCCTTTGTTTGCATCATTTTATATCGCCATCCACAATCGTCACCCTTTCGCCAAGCTTGTCCGCCTATCTATGGAGCCACTTAGCCTTTCCTCCAAGCTTCCTTTCCCTCTCCAGCACTTCTATCGCGACAAGGTGCTCCAGCGCCGGCCTGACGTGCTTGAAGTCCTTAGGTGCCCAGCCCCTCCTCAGAAGCTCCTTCGCCACGTCACTGGCGCTCCTCCACTCGTCGAAGAAGTCCTTCAGAGCTAGCCTGATTATCCTTCCGTAGAGCTCGTCCTCAGAGACTTCTCGGGACAGAGCACTCTATCTTGGCCTCTGGTACCTTGGAGAGGATTGAGCGGGTCAGCTGCTCCAGGACCTCTACCCTGTGCTTGAATTTCTCGACCTCTTCCTCGATGCCCATTCAATAACTCCCTCGTTCGCGATAAATAAGCTCAGATGGCCTCCACCACATCATGAATCAGTATCGCAGTCTTCCCGTTCAACTTCGTTACAGTTGCCCTCGCCCTGAACCTCCTACCCTTCTTTATCAGCTCCCTGGGACCGTTGTAGGTAGAGGGCTCAAGCCTGGCCCTGAATCTGTCGTCTACGAGAACCACAGCGAATCCCGAATAACCTTCTCGACCTCCACCGTCACTATCCTTCCTTGCGCTTTCGCCGCGACCGGCCTTGACCTCAAGGAGGTGGTTGCGACGTACCTATCGCTGACCTTCTTCACCAGACCGCCCCTCACGAGCCTCGCGAGACTCGTCCTCACGACGTCCGGGTTGTAACCCTCTTCGAGCCCTTCTAGGAGCTCCTGTAGAACAGCCTGAAGTGTCCCAGCCACGAACCTAATACTAGAGTTACCCTACACAATTCTCCTTGCTCTTCTATGCCTTTAGTACTCGTCTACGTGTTGCCTGTCATTAGTATGTCTGCCTTTCCCAATCGCTCTACCCGTCCTGTCCTTATACTCGAGAGATTGAGCGGCGCTTATAGAAACCCCAATGCCAATAGAAAAACAATAATGTGAAGATAACACCTGAAATGGCTATCGAAGGCATCCACCTGTTGAAGACAAGCAACTTACGAAGAATCCTATTATGAGTATGATCCCACTCACTATACCCATTGTATTCATCAATCGAGAAGGAATTTTTCTACGGGACTTCATGGGCAACGTGGCGGCCCAGGACATTGCTCATATATGCAAAAAACACAGGGGCAATAACAGGACAAGCTGCCTAGCTGAGGGGAAATGTCTGCGAAGAAGGTTAAGGCGATGAAGGCACAGGCGAAGGCCAAGGCGGCAAAGAAGCCCGCTAAGAAGGCCGTGAAGAAGCCGGCAGCGCCGAAGCCGGAGGCCGCTCCTGAGGAGAAGCCTGCTGGAGAGGAAGCTACTGCCTGAAGAGCTAGGCCGTCCGCAAACCACCTGCTCTTTTATTGGAGCCCGCCAGCCTTTTGGCAGGAGGATTCAGGAGCTATTGCCTAGGCCTTACCGTGATCCTGATCGATGAGGCCGTGTAGGCCTTCACGCCGTCGATGGTCCCGGACATGTGTCCCTGAACCGCCACCGTCAGGTAAACCGTCAGCGTGTAGTTTCCTGGAGGTAGCGGCTTTCCCTTCTAAGCTCCCCTGGTATAAACCAGCGGTATCTCCATGGTTTCGGTGTGGCTTTCTCCCGGCGCGAGCCTGAGATGTAGCGGTGCTATCATGAGGTACCTCTGGAATCCCCTGTCGCTGTGAACGTAAACGATCGTTCCTGTCTCGTCCCTCATCATGACCTCGAACAGTTGGCCTGCGAAGTACACCAGGAGGACCCCTTCCGTTCCCGCGTTCATGATGGTGGCTTTGAGGTGCATTGTCGAGCCTGGTGGTAACTCTACGCCGTCCACGGATATGTTCAGCACCAATATCCTCTCTGTTGCCTGTTGGGCTGTCTGCTCTGCGACTATAGGGGCTGAACCAACGCGTAGCCTGTTATGACAACCAATCCGGCGACCAATAATAAGAGTAACCAACACTTCATCATGCTATGTTAAGTATTGCTAAGTAGTGTCGGCGAAAGGTCGCCAATCGGGATCCGGCTTAATACTTTTCCAATCAGAACTACTGATGACGATTTCCGTTGGAAGCTTATCTTTGATCAAGTCTCGAAGTCTGCCACCATTGAGTACATAAAGTTTCGGATCGAGAAGTGCATTAGTTACAACGTAGACAAAGTATTGGTCCGGCTTATTCATCAAACGCGAATACTGCGGCCTTCTAAAATTGAGGTCTCTCTCCTTATCTGCTGTAGCTTTCACCTCGATGTATATCTCTGATCCGTCCTGTGCGACCGATTTGATGTCATAGCCTTCTCCTCCAGCTTCGACAGATTTGGTCAGCTCTTCGGCCCTACAACCGCGCAGTTCCTCGTAACGAAGAGAGACGAGAATGCCAACGCGTTGCGTAACATTATCCAGATTCAGGTCTTTGCCAACTCCTATCCCTTCAAAGAAGTTTTTCCATGCAGAGATTTCGTCCACCTTAGCGTCCTTTATGAAGACTGTATCCAAGAATTCTAGCCTTCCATCAAAATATCCATATTTGGTGAGTTTTTCCAATCGATATCCTGCCTGATATTCGTCGGATAAAACGACGCTCTCTGGTTTCATCCATTTACCTGATTTCGTCTTAACAGGTATGCCCTTGAGCTGTTCCAACTTAACATATCCTTTGCGCCACATGTTGAACAACTCTTTCACGATTTCGATTCGCTTCTCATCGCTTGTTGAATCGTCCGAGAGCTTTTTTATAAGCTCGGGAAGCCTTTCGTTTTTATATTCTTTTTCTATATCCTCTTTTGTCAACCGTTTGGTTCCTAAAGACTCTAATAAACTTACAATTTTTTCAGTCCTCAGCTTTGGGTGCAAGAATTTGAATCTCCCAGGAAGTTTCTCTTCGGCATCCCTTTCCACATCGTCACTTGCAAGAACAATTTGATCGTAAGAGCAACGTTCTCCATCAGATGATAATACTCCTAAAGCATTTATAGCCATCCTATACTTATCTTGGTACTCTTTCGTTTTTCGTGTAGCTTCTGAATAATGAAACCACTCGTCTGATATCAATTCTAATAACTTTTTGTATTGGTCCATCCAATTCTCCTTAAAAGTTTCCTGTAGTTTTTCAGGACGTCCATACTCCATAGCTAACTCGTACACATGATAGTACTCAGAAGTATAATAACCACCAGAAGATGTGTATACAAAGTGGCGGGGCATTTTTTCACGAAGCTTATCGTGTAATTTAGACCTAGGATGTAAAATGCGTCTGCCTGTAAGTTTCTGGATGTAGTCTGCGCCAAATAAGTTTATTAGTTTTTCGCTAACTACGATCACATCTTCAGCTTTGACGAACTCCTCTTTAATGTCTAGCACGTGTTCGCCAGTAAGCAACTCCTTGCGTAATGGTTCAGCTAGATAGTCATCTATGATGTGGGGGGCGTTACCATATAATACGCATGTGTATGAGAACTTCCAAACCGGATGATTCTTAAACGCGGGAATTACAAACTCCATGATGAATTTCCGAATTTCCTCCAAGAGCCAAATGTTCCATTTAGCATCCCTGTTCATAGTCTCTCTGCCGACACCGGTCAGAAAATCGCCATGAATTATGAATGGAAGGTCATAGACCTCTTCTCTCAGCGGTAGATAGCTAAATAGGCCAAACTTCACGGTTCCAGCCTTTGGAGAGAGATCGCCCAACTCATCTAGCCTGAAGGCGACTGCTATTTCGCGCCTCCTCACATTTCCCCTCTTCCACTTTATTGTTATGGGATCCTTGGAGATCTCTTCGGGGACCTCAACTACCGAGCGGAAGACAACCCAAGAGGTACGCTCAGCATAATTATTTCGTACCTCCTCTATATCAATCCGCAAAATTTGCCGGTTGCCGTCTTCCTTCATGACTGTGCAACTCTTCGAAAACGATCGTGACTTTCCCTCCCACTCCAGGCTTATCTCATTCAGGTTATGAGTAAACAGCAAGACCCTTGAAGTTAATGATTCAAGCTCCCTTACAATCGGTTCTACGTGCTGTGGCTGAACGTTAAGAATGAACGCAGTTTTCCATTCCCGTAGCTCTTTCGGATATTCTTCTATCCAGATCGGGATGATTTGCCATGGTGTGGTTTCAGGGTTGTTCCACACATTTTTGTCAAATTTAAAACTGTAGGGCCATGAGTAAACTTGGACTTTGTCTGAAACAAGAAACGCAGACTTGAAGCCCACTCCCAAATATCCTAGGTAATTCTCTGGATCCTTACGTGATCTGCCTATTAGGCAGATAGCATCAACGTCATCCTTTGAAAAAGGTTTGCCATCGTTGCAGATCAGTAATTCATATTCTCCGTCTTTTGTTCGGTTCAATCTCAATTCGAATTTGTTAGCCATTGCGTCCTCTGCGTTTTGCATGAATTCGAGAATCAACTGACTTTCTCTAGGGAAGCTGATTTCAGCCACCCAAAGGGCACCCGCCAGGCTTTCTAGTACCCAGGGATTTGACTCGTAGTTTCTCGCTATCTTGTTAACGTGCTCACGAGCCTCTACACGCTCTTGACTACTCATCGCTTCAGAATCTGAACGACATTTTTATATAAGCTTTCTGTGTGAACAGAATTAAATCGGTATTATACCCTCTCCTTCTGCCCCTGAAGTGATTTTCCCGCGATTTTGAGGTCGTCGTCCTCTTGTAGGTAGCCCATCATTTGACGCGAAAAGATGTAGTCCATCTGGATCTCCCGGGCCTTCCGCTCCCGACGGTGAACGGCGAGGACAGGAGTCAGGCTGTGGCCCTGCGGGCGTCGGGAGGGAGGACCTTTCGGGTCCTGTTCCTATCGCCACCGCACTTCATGTTACATCAGCTTTCAGCCGGTGGATTTCTCGGCCTCTTCCCAACGAGCCTCGCCACGAGCTCCTCGATGTGTTTGGCGTCGGTAACGACTCAATTATGCTGTGCCTAGCCTCCCTCGTCAGTCGCCAGTTGTCCTCCGACTTAGGGCCTACTGGAGCTAAATATCTCCAATAGCATCCTCGAGGGCAGATGAAGGTCGAACCCGGCTTAGTCTCCGTAAGGGACCTCCTCCTGAAGGCCCATTCCGGCGATTGGTCCCTCTGGCTCCCTTCCTTCCAGAGGAGGTTCGTCTGGGACTCTGACGATATCAAGGCGTTCTTGGATTCTCTCTTCAAAGGAAACCTCGTCGGGATACTCCTGCTCTGGAGGACGAAGAACCCCGAAAACTCAGACCCCTTCGCCCTCAGGGTCCTCGTAGGCGAGGGTAAGAGCTCTGAGAACTTCCTGATAGTTGACGGCCAGCAAAGAGTCCTCTCGCTCCTCCTTCTTCTGAACGGATGGCATGTTAAGGTCGGCGACATGAAGTACAGCAGGGAGCAGATTTCGTTCAACCCCACGAGGTACGTCCTTGAGGTGGGAAAGAGGGGCCTCGACCTATCTGAGGGAATGAGGGCCCATCTCGGTCTCAAGGACGTGGACGATCTGAAGAGGAAGTATGCGAGCGAATATGTCGATAGGCTCCTCGGCCTTTGCGAAAGAATAGCATTTTAAGGATCCCTGTCTACTTCATGGACCTTGACGACGAGAAGGGACCCCTGGAGAGGGCCGCAGAGATCTTCATCTTAGCCAACAGGGCAGGCCAAAGGATAACCAACGTCGAGCTGATGCTCTCCTACGTCTCAGGGGTCCTCATACCAGAGGCCTCGTCCATCATAAGGCGCTCATACGACGAGCTTCAGGCGGAGTTCAAAGAACTCGACTCCAATGCTCAGATCAAGTACTCCTTCGGCGTCGGTTTGGATCTAAAGCAGAGGCAAATAGACGACGTGGAGAGGTTCAGGTCCGCCGTCAGGGGCCTCGCGGCCCAGGTGGATTTGACTGGGAGGAGCGTCCTCGCCAGGGGCCTCGAGGAGACAATCCCCTTTTTCAGGTCAGCGATAGGGCTGGTAAGAAGGTGCACAGGGAACGCAGCGCCCTACTTCCTCACGACACAGCTCTCTTTGGTGGTCCTCGCGGCCTATATGCACTCCAGAGCGTACAGGGATCCGGGAAAGGTCCCGGAGGCTGACGTCGAGGCCGTAAGGGACTGGCTCGTCCTGGTGAACTTCCATGGATACTACTCCGCAAACTCTTCAGGCAGGCAGGCTACAGAAGGACATAGAGACGGTAAAGGGCTCGAGCGGCCCCTTCCCCTTCGATGACCTGCTCTCCAACATCAAGGATACCAGGGGAGGCGCGACATCGATCACATCTTCCCACATACTGAGGGGCATCGATGCTGATCTATTAAGGAGGTCCGGCCAGCCCTACCTCTTCGTCCTCTATACTGCGCTCTGTTTGAGCGGTGCATCCGACTGGGAGGGGACCTTGATCAGGGAGCTCGGGTCCGAATCCCTCGCAAGGCACCACCTATTCCCGAGGAGCCTCTTCAGGACGGTCGGCGAGGAGGAGGGCCTCATCTCCGGGATAGGGAACATCACCCTGATATCGCCTTCCCTGAACTCCGAGCTCTCCGACAGGCCCCCTGCCGAGTACCTCCATCAGTACGGAGAGGAGCTCAGGAAGCACTCCATACCGGAGGATAGGGAGCTCTGGGGAAATGACAGGTTCGAGGAGTTCTGCGAGAGGAGGGCCGAGCTGATCCACTCATTCCTCAAGGAGAGGATGCCGAGGGTGGCGAAGTGAGGCCTAGGGCCTTACCGGCTACTGGAAGGATCCAACTCAGTGCTTCATCTTCGTGACGGATAGCGGTTGCACCGGTATGATGGGCCGCTTCTGCAACACCGGCACCTTATCCTTCTCTGGTTTTGACCATTCAAGCCGAATTGGCCCCCACATCAGCGACCCTCTATTCCTTTTACCTCCTCGCCGGGGAAATCCCGGTGATTCTGATTATCGCGATGTTCATATCTCCAGCATTGGTCGATGGTAAATTTGAGGGCCTTACATCCTCCTTGAGCTCGTTGACTAATGCATATTTGGCACTCATCCATGGCGAATCACCGCTCACCTTAACGTAGTATACGTAGCCGGACTTGTCAATCACGAAGAGCGTCTGCTTCTTGGTGTGCAGCAGGCCGCGGGTCCAGCCTGCCATTCTTGCAAGCCTGAAGAACTCTTCGGGACTCTCGATCTCGACGAGGATCCTGCCCAATAATGGCTTTCGGCTCATGCTCTGCCGTTTTTCGCTTCTATATCATTTAATCCTTCGTGACCTTTCCGGCTTCCCCTTCTTCAGTTTAAACTCGTAGCACCTGAGCTCCCTCTCTATCTCCCCCATTGTGACGCCCAACCGAATAGCTTCGACGATCTTATCGAGGATGCTCTCACGATCAATCTAGCCTCCAGCGTATGGCTTACATATTGTTTCTGTCCTTCTCTGTATCATGAAATTTTTCAAGTGTTTTGGTCTGTTCTTTTGAAATCGTATAGTTTACCGTTAACAATGGTGTATAGTGGGTCTGGTTGGTACCATAATGCTTCTAGCAGAGTTCTGCATGGAAGGATGACCAAGTTTGCTGGGTTTCCAGGGGATATTCTATGATCTTTCACCCCTATGGCGAATGCCGCGTTTACCGTCACCATTTTTACTAACGCTTCTATGTCGCCAGGCCCCATCATGTTGAGTAAGTGTGCTGCAAGGAAAGCCACCTCAAGCATCTTTCCTCTACCAAACGGGTAGTATGCGTCGTTTATGTCGTCCTGCCCTAGAGCCACGTTAACACCTGCATGGTAAAGCCTTTTGACGGGAGCCCACAATGTGCCTGTATGAGGGGATGAAACTAGACTGATCCCCGCTTCTTTCATTAACGCTGCAAGCCCATCAATCCTTTCAGTAGGATAGAGTGCTAGGGCTCTAGCATGGCATGCAGCGACACGTCCCTGCCATCCTCTCCGCAGGGTCTCTTTGCATAGCATCTCGGTTGTTTTCAGATTCGGGTCTCCGGCGTCATCTGTGAGCATGGCTACGTCCTTGTTGAACTCGACAGCGATGTCGAACACGTGTTTTACGTGTTTTTCCATCTCGTCTTCTGACGACTCGATCCACGGTATTCCGCCGACGACATCGCATCCAAGCTCTACTGCCTTGTAGAGAAGCTCGAGAGATCCGGGGTCTCTGCATAGTCCTTGTTGCGGGAAGGCAACCACCTGCAACTCAACCCTGCCTCTGTAATTATCCCTCAGCTTTAGAAGGGCCTTGACGGCTTCAAGTCCTGCGAGGGTGTCGACGTCAGCAAAGGCCCTTATATGCGTGACGCCATGTCTCCGGCACTCCTCGACAGCGCGAGACGCGTTGCTGTAAACCCAATCAACCGTGTAGTGTTTCTTTACCTGTGCCGCATATTCTATCGACTTTGACGAGTTATGCATCAAATCCTCCCTATACAGACTAACGGCCTCCCAACCAACCAGATCAAACGTATACGCCTTACACAGGTGAAGATGCGGTATGACAAAGCTTTCCAAAGCCAGACATCCGGCTGCTTCAACAACCAATTCAGACTCCTCGTCCACAGAGCCAATTTTAGCAATTTTTCCCTCCCTGATTCCGATATCCACCTTTTTGCCCAGCTTCGGATGAATGCAGTTTTTAATCAATAAATCTAACATACTATCTCAAAGAAGGGCATCATTTCTGAATTAAATACCTTGTCCTAGCAACATTGTTCGCGATGCGACAAGCTTTAATCGCCTGTAGGCTTTTTACATTATTTTTGAGATCGCCAATGACGCCCAGCCTAACAATCTCTCGTCTTCCATCCGTGGTACTGACAAGTTTTACTTAAGCCTTTTGGGATGGTCTCTGGCCATGATGCACGTCATCGATGTTGTACTGAACTTGATCTCTATCGCTTTCGATCCAACAGGTAATCTTATAGAGAGATGTTGCAGGGAAATTATGGAAAGGAAGAAGGGATTTCTCCGACAGCACAAACGCGGCGAAGTTGACAAGCATAGAAGGTTTGGTGACTGCAATTTGAGAAGTTACAAATTCGTCAGGGCTAGAGAAGGGGAGGTAATACCAACATGACAGTACCCCTTTTTACAACTCACAAACAACTCACAATGTAAAATACCTACCACGAAATACCCGGATGAGGCAGCGTCAAGAAAACCTGACGTATCGTCTATGGAATTATCTCATGGTCAAATCTATATCGATGGCTCAGCAGTAATCATTGTCATGGTATTAGTGTCGATTGCCATTGAGGGTGATAAGGATTTTCAAACGTATCTGAATGTGGCTCACTGCATGGATGGGGCTGGTTTCTACAGCCTCCAGTTCTACGAACACGTACCATATGCCTCTGCATGGGGTCTCGCCTTTGCCATAGCACCTCACCTAAAACATTTGAAAACCGGGCCGGTCACCGTCCCCGCAAGACTTTACAGCCCACTCGCGAACGCGCGTTTCTTGGTGTTGCTCTCGAGGCTGGGGCCCGGTGCCGTTCTAGGTATTTCACGTGGTGCCTATATGGGAGGTGAACGGGCTGGAATAACAGAGGTCGTTGAAAACGTTGAGGAAATAGCCAGCTATGTGAGGAAGATCGCGTCCACCGAGCCGGAACTATACGTTGGAACCAGCGGCCCAAAACTCGTCAAAGCCGCAGCGTCCTCAAAAGCCGTCAAAGCTATAGTCGTTGATAACCTAGCCAATCCGGGCTATGCACGATATCTAAAAAAAACATAATTGAAGAGGCTGGGAGGAAGGATCTCAAGCTAATGGCCCGCCCTTTCACATACATAGCCCCAGAAAGCGGCAAGTCCGTTGAGCCGCTTCTCAGCCTGCTTCGGAAATACCTGCCTGACCTTGTGGGCCACTCACCCATGGTTGAGGCAGCTGGCTTAAGGTATGAAGAGCTTTTGACCGACGACCCGGCCCTCAAAGAGAAAATCCTAGATAGCTTTTCGCTTTATGGCTCCGCGGAGGATGTGCTCGACCGAGCTGCTCGGCTTGTAGAAGCGGGAGTAGACCATTTGTGCTTCGGCCACCCGCTTTCCGATGACCTGGTTTGGGGTGTCAGGACCATCAGCGAAAGAATTCTCCCCTATCTACGGGAGATGAGCGGAGACTAATTATGCATGGTGTCTCGACTTTACGTGGAAACGTGAAGATCTTGTCAACTTTTATTGATGAAAGGCCTCCGTGTACGGTGTCTTGTCCCGCCTGGTCGATCTCTGGGCGCTCGCGCTAAGACTCTCCATAGGTCTTTTCTGGCTCTTCTTCGCAAGCCAAAGGTGGCTTGACATAAGCCGGGCGAAAGATCTTTTCACGACCGCTGCCGTCAACAACTACCTTCCGGTGTACGGCGTCCTGCTAAGGACTCTCATGGACAGCTGGTATTACGTGACCTTATTTGTGACAGTAGCTGAGACTGCTATAGGACTAATGCTTGTCCTGGGAATCTTCCCACGTCTGGCAGGCGGCGTAGGAGCCCTCATCGCGTTAAACCTCTTGCTGACTTTCAGCTTCTGCGACTGTCCTTGGAACACGGCGGACGCGCCTATGGTCTTTTGGTTCTACTACTCAGCGTTTCTGCTTAACTTGGCTGTAGTGAGGGAGCGGCACACGATACTGTCCCTGCAACAGCGTTAAACAACCAGCTCCTTTTTTCGGCGCCCCCTAGGTAAGTCTTCCCCGAATCCATTGCCACTTTTGAATGATGAGGGGCAAACTCGAGCTGGTAAGTGTGCACCCCCTTATCACCTAAGTCAATCACAGCATACTCGCGTCCGTTATAGTCTGGCGCTATAGGTCTGTCGACGAGCTCGACTGTCTCAGAGAATGTCCACTGGCGTGCGGGTTTAGGAGAACTATTACTCTTCGCCGCTGACTATGAGAGCCCTCTGCATGCTCTCAGTGTAGGAAATCGCATCTGGGCTATATGCTCCCCGCGTTGAAACCTTCAGTGCATACGTCCTCAAGTTCGACGTCCCCAACTCAAGGATAAGGGATTTGGGAGACGTCTTCCGGTGGTCCCTCGCAACGATCACGACTGTCGGTTACGGCGACGCGGCCCCCGTCACGGCCCTCGGAAAGGCAGTGGGCAACATCTTCATGGTGCCGGGTATAGCCATACTAAGCGCCTTCATTTCGAGTCTCCTAGCCTTCCTCATCAAATCAGCAACTCCTAAAACGCTTGCAGATGAGGTCAAAAAGGCGATCAAGAAGAGAGTGGACGACATAGGAAACACGATGACTTCTACCACAGCAACGTTGAGAGTTTTGAGAACGCGTTTAAAAAGCGGTTTTTAACCTGATGGACCCGTATAAATGGAATTTATGTGGGCAATAAATCTGAGTGTCCTTCAATTTACGTTTTTATTTTCTTCTCCTTTCCAGCCTTCTCAACATAGCTAATGCGATAAGAGTTTTGTGGTCTGCTATATTGGAGACTACTGCCCATGCATTATGTACTCCCGGGTCCCTTATACGTATAGGTAGTCCTTCGACACGGAACATACTATAGCGTTCTGGTACCACATCGTCTGGATACCTGCAAATCCGTTCCCCATCAGATCCCGCTATTTTGATTTCGGATAACACCTCTCCTGTTCTTTCGAAATCATCTGTTCCGAGAAACTGTGCATGCGGGTAGCCGTCTATCCACACCACTACTCGAACCCTGTCTGTGCCGTAGACTGGACGTTTGCCGAAGCCGATTTTTACACTATGTTGCCCGTCCTCAGCGATAACAGAATATTCCACGAAGTAATCGTAGATCTCAGTATCCCCGCTGGGCCACTTATACTCGAATTTTTTACCAGCGTCTTTTATTGCTACGACTTGCATGTATTGCCTGCTTGCATACCAAAATATATCATCTCTGTAAAATATTCCAAAAAGGTGTTATTGTAGTATTCTTTGCGCATATACCCAGCTACTATAGCTTGGGGTACTGACAAGTTTTACTTAAGACCTTTCGGGTCTCTGGACCAACAGGCCTTAGCTTAAGGAAAATAAAGGACCGAAAGAAGAGGTTCTATAACAACGTAAATTCGAAGAAGTTGAAGAGCGTAGAAGAGCTGGTAACCGCAATTGCAACAACGCACAAAACACCACCAGGTCAGGAGGAGGTAAAGTCAACTCGACATACCGAGGAGGAGGCGACGGGGCTATAAGTAGGGTCGTGTGCCTCGACCTCGATGGAGGACTGGTCCTCGCGAAGGGACCTGATCCTGGTGGCGTTGCTGGAAGGCCCCAAATCGCCCAAGGAGCTGGCGGAGG
>Ga0209670_100409_pt1 | contig 26273 bp, 20 predicted proteins | sample PerSpoBPS_BMetaG_FD_184741 | JGI IMG/M metagenome (GOLD analysis project Ga0209670, IMG submission 184741) | Thermal spring microbial communities from Yellowstone National Park, Wyoming, USA - Perpetual Spouter B (PS_B) MetaG (SPAdes) (version 3) | ecosystem: Environmental > Aquatic > Thermal...
TACTTCAACCGTTACAGCGGTGACAGCGCAAGAGATACAATCAATACCTGTGAACTCATATCAAGAGGTGATGACACTTGCACCAGGCGTGGTGGTGGCAAATAATGGTGGACTTGGAGGCGGAGATGATGGTATCCATGTCAGGGGCGGTAGGACAAGCGAGGTAAGTTATGTCGTTGATGGGATAAGAGTTGATGACTTGCTCTATGGAGGTTCAGCTCTTGATGTATCTCGCCTTGGAATTGCTTCGGTTTCAATTCTTTCGGGTACATTTAACGCTGAATATGGGCAAGCACAATCTGCGGTAGTTAACATAGTCACCCAAGAAGGCGGTTCAAAATTTACAGGTGGTATAAGGGTTGGAACAGATCAGTTTGGAAAACTTGGTTGGAAGGATAATGACTGGGGGACTTTCAGAGGTGAGCTTTCTTTGTCAGAGGTGAGCTTTCTTTGAGTGGTCCAATAATTCCAGGAAGTGACTTTGCGACATTTTTTGTGAGCGGGGATAGGAGCTTTACGAGGACTTACCTTAACAGATTTACAGGTCCAACTTATAAAACTCCCGGTGGTAGAGTTGTCCAAAACACATTTGAAAACCTTGGTTTCTTTGACAGCAGATTGAGAGGGAATGCGAAGCTCACATTTAAGTTTTTTGAAAACTTGAAACTTCGCCTCGGTTATGCTATAACCGACAGGAAGAACAAGGGGTATGACCATTATTTCAAGTATCAGTATTTGATGAAGATGCGCGATCCGAATCTTCCGGAATTTCAGGCAACGAATTACAGAACGAGCACGCTTTACACGGCTCATCTAACGCATGCGTTAAGCGGGAACACATATTATGAGGTCAAATTCTCCCAGTTTAACACCAGGTATAAGTATTATGTTTATGAAGAGGAGCTGAAGGGTGACTTTTCAAGGATATTCAGTGCAGTTAGAGGGAACAATCTATTTGACTCAACTTCAAACTATGAATTTGGAGGTCCTTACAGGGTCACGCTTTGGCTTAAAGATGCGCTTAAAGTTGGTTTCCCGCTTTACAAGGATTATGTCATAAATGGCGACACGATGAATTTGGAGGTCCTTACAGGGTCACGCTTTGGCTTAAAGATGCGCTTAAAGTTGGTTTCCCGCTTTACAAGGATTATGTCATAAATGGCGACACGATAAAGAAAGGGACATATCTAACACCGCAACTTATTGAACGCTTCAGACAGGCTGGATACACGCAAGTTGATTTAATGGCAATTTCAATGGATGATTATGTTCAGCAGTATTTTGTTTTGACAAATACACTTTCAGCAAGTTTTGCAAGTCAGGTTGATAGATACAACTTTGTGAAGCTTGGATTTGAATATAAGCAATATGATTTGAACGATTGGTGGATAAACGGAGTGAATAGCTATTGGGACCATCTTGACACTTTGCAACCAGAGGAAACAAGGCATTATGAGACCGCTTATTATAGGTTTAGACCCGTTCAAGCAGCTGCTTACATTCAGGATAAAATTGAGATAGCCGACCTTATCATAAATGTTGGTGTTCGTTTTGATTATCTTAATCCGAAAGCGCCCGATGTTTATAAAGTTATTGATTTGAAGGCGACCGATCCTAATGCTGATATATCAAAGGTTGGAAATGTTAAGCCGAAGTGGCACATAAGCCCGCGCCTTGGTTTCTCACATCCAATATCAGATAGAGCGAAAATTCACTTTGCATATGGTAAGTTTTATCAACGCCTTGGTTTCTCACATCCAATATCAGATAGAGCGAAAATTCACTTTGCATATGGTCAGTTTTATCAATATCCCGATATGTTCTTCCTTTACAGAAGATTCAACCAAAACAATCCGAATTATCCTTATCCAAACCTTGCGCAAGGATATGAACCGAGAATCGGGAATCCGAATTTGAAACCGGAGACAACTCACGCTTATGAAGTTGGCGCCGATGTAGTTTTAAGCGAAGACATCGTGATGAGTATAACTGCTTTTTATAAAGACACCTATGATTACATATCAACGAAGAGATTTTTCCGTGACCCGTATACTTATACGCAGATAGTTAATCTTGACTATGCGAATTCAAGGGGAATTGAGTTTGCGTTGAGAAAGAGGTTGAGCAACCATTATGCCTTCCAAATCAATTACACATATTCAAGAGCTGAGGGCAATGCCGATAATTGGGCGACTCACTTCTGGGAGGCGTATACTGCTTCAGTGACTGGTTATATACCGCCGAAGAGGACGACGACACTTGCATGGGACCAACCGCACACGCTTTCATTTATCTTCAATCTCGTTTATGATACTTGGGGGTTGAACTTCATCGGTAACTTTGGAAGCGGTCTGCCATATACTCCAACCGATGCTCGTGGGACTTATTTAACGGGTGAGATTAACAGCGGAAGGATGCCTTGGACCGGGAATATAGATGTCAGAGCGTATAAGACATTTAAGCTTGGTTTTATAAATGCAACACTTTGGGCTGATATAACGAATTTGTTGAACAAGAAGAATGTTTTGAATGTATTTGATGATTCCGGCAGACCGGATTACAGCACAAATCCTGCGATTTCACCGGAAAATCGTCACAGACCGCACTGGTACAGCGCTCCAAGACATGTTGAAGTTGGGATAGAGCTCAACTTTTAATTTTCAAGTTTTTCTTCCTTAGCCCGCCATATTAAGTGGCGGGCGTTATGAATTTTTATTTACAAAATAAAATTCGGAGATGAAAAATGAAGAAGGTTATCGCTTTTATTCTCACTTTAACTTTAATCGGTATTTTTAGCGGGGTAATCGCACAGGTAAAAGAGGACCCGAATTGGATGACAAAGGAAAAGTATTATAACACGGTTATCGCCCCACAACGAGGTTTGAAACCTCTTTCAAAAGAACTTGGTCCTGGGGATAGAGGATAGAAAAAGGTCGGTTCTTGATGTTGGGAATGTTTGGGCGAGAATTTCAAATGCTGCAACGCTTGGTTACGACAGATGGGGGCTTTGCTGGGAGTTCCCGGCAAGAAGTGGCATTACATACAGATGGACGATGGCTCCTTTGGTTGGAGCAAAGAAGAAAAATCCAGATGGAAGCTATACCAAATTTTTCGCAAGCGGTACAAGAGGAGCAGCAAGGTTCAGCGAGGAAGAATATCAACCTTTGCCGGGTTTTGATGCTGGCTATGTCGATGAGAAAAATAACATAGGAATTGCGTTTAGCGATAAGCCACAGTCCTGGCCAAAGAAATGGCCATCGTTAAGCGATTTGCCAGAACATGCAAGAAAAATTTCATACAATCAACCCAAAGTTGGTTCAACTGGTTTCCCTGGCGTCTTGGATGGAGAAGTCGTTGCCAAGAGAGAAGCTTATTTCGTCGTGACAGATAATGACCCAGACGCTGGGAACAAACCAAAACCAATGGATGTACGCCTTGATATTTGGGGATTACAATGGGATGACTTTCTCAATCAGGACTTCATAATTTTCAGATTCATAGTTACAAACATCGGAACTGATACATTGTATGATGTATATGTTGGAATTCACGATGACCCAGATTGCCCAGAGCAAGGCGCGTATGAATGGACGGATGACTTTGCAGCGTTTATTCCAGTTGGAACGGATGTTGAGGGTTATTCACCGAGTGAAGATTCATTGCTTTGGAACTTTACATATCTTTGGGATGGAGATGATAAAGTTGAGGGGTTGATAGCTTCAAATGTCGGTTGGGTAGGGTTGAAGTTTCTTGAAACGCCGATCAACCCTGAAACAGGTAAGCCGATGGGGATAACCACATTCCAGGTCTTCCCTTACAGTGAAGCACCGCAAACAGAAACAGCTGAATATGATCAATTAGCAGCTGGAATTATGCCACCTCACAATGTAAATCCGCATCCAAACGATTGGACGCAGACGCCAAATTCATATGGACCTGACATAACTTATGTAGTTGGTTCTGGACCTTTTAAACTTCCCCCGGGTGGACAACTTGCTTTCACATTCGCTTCAATCCATGCGAGAAATAAACGCGATTTATTTAAGAAAGCGATGCTTTGTCAATTGCTTTATAACAACAGCTACCGCGCTGCTGAAGCTCCACCTGAACCATCAGTCAGAGCAGTCGCAGGAGATAAAATGGTTATACTTTACTGGGACGATCGCTCTGAAAAAGGTATTTATTACAAGCCCGATGGAACGATTGATCATATAAATGACAGATTAACAGGGAACAACGCATTTGAAGGATACAAAATTTATAAGAGCACAGATAGAGGACAAACCTGGGGAGAGGCGATAATTGATGCTTTCGGTCAATTTCAAGGATGGATTCCACTTGCAATTTATGATTTGAAAAATGGAATTCAAGGCGAATCTGAAACAAGAAGGCACTTTAACCTTGGAAGCGATGCAGGGATTAGGCATTACTTCATTGACAGGAATGTTAACAATGGGTATGAATACTGGTATGCGGTCGTTGCTTATGACCACGATGATGGTCCTATACCACCGCTTGAAAATTCTATTAGAAGCTATCCAAAGGAAGGAACTAACACCGTTGCTGTTATACCAGGTAAACCAGCCTCGGGTGTGACAGTTGGAAGTGCAGATAAAGAAGCTACCCATATCAGTGGAAATAGCGCTGTGAAAATCCCAATCACGGTTTTAGACCCAAGAGCTACAACTGGTAAAAAGTATAGGTTGACCTTCAAGCAAGGGAATACTCCATTTAGTTTGCTTATGGATTTGAAAGATCAAGATGGGAATTATGTCGTCACGATAAGTAGGGACACAATCAAAAATTACCCGTATTTCTACGATCCAGCGCTTGACAATGCTTTGATGTTTGATGGATTATACTTGCCAGTTCAAGACCTTCCGCCTGATGTTAATTGGGACAAAGTTGTGGATGGCGATAGCGTTCATATTTACGATGCATGGACTATTGATTTAACATTTGAAGGTGGGAACGCAGGTGCGACAATTGATTCTCTTTCAAGAGAGGCACTTTCATCTGACTATGAGATAAGAATTGTCAGTAATCCTGTGACATATCCCAAAGTTGGGTCTTCTTTGAACCCGCTTGGTACGACAATGACAGCGCCATTTGAGATTTGGAATGTAACGACGAACACGAAGGTTAACGCTGCTATTCGTGATCGTGGTGAATCCGGATTTAACTGGGGTGATTATGATAGAATTTTCATAATTAACAAACCATATCCTGAAAGTAATCCTGGAGCATTCAATGCTTCATCGCTGGCAGATATACCCTACAGAGTCAGGATTTATTCAGAAGCGGTTTCTGTCCCGCCTGGGGATAAAATTAAGATAGTGACGAACAAAATTTTGACAAAGAACGATGTTTATGAATTTAACACTGTGAAACAAACCACCACAACGATGACCGCTTCTGACCTTGAAAAGATAAGGGTTGTCCCAAATCCGTATGTTGTGAGCTCACCTTATGAGACGGGTAAATATGGAGTTCAAAAGGAAGTTCAATTCCATCATTTACCGCCGAAAGCGATAATAAGAATTTACAATGTCGCTGGTGATCTTGTAAGGGTTATAAATCACGAAGGTGGCTCAATAGCTCGCTGGAACTTGCAATCATACAACGAGCAAGAGGTAGCTTTTGGAGTTTATATCTATCACATTGAGGGATTTGACGAGACAGGAAGGAAGATTGGGGAGGTTGTTGGGAAGTTCGCTCTCATTAAGTGAGGAATTTGCTCGGGCATTTTGCCCGGGCTTTTAAAATTTGAACTTTAAAATAAAAATTTTGGAGGAAAAATGAGGTTTAAGATAATTTTTACCGCATTTATCCTTGCTGTTTTAACAGGGGTTGCTTTTGCACAGTTTGACAATGTCGGAACTTCAGCTGCTGCATTTCTTAAAATCCCAGTTGACCCACGCGGTTCTGCACTTGCAAGCGCTGTCGTTGCTAATGCAAACGATCCATCCGCAATGTATTGGAATCCCGCTGGTCTTTCACAGATGAGAAGAACTGAGGTGATGTTTGCAAACACCGACTGGATCGCTGACTTAAATGTCGCATTTCTTGGGGTTGGCGTTCCGCTTGGAAATTTTGGAGCAATTGGCGTGGGTATAACTTACCTTTCAATGGGAGATATGCCCATTACCACTTGGCTTGACACGGAAGGAGCAAGTGGTCAAACATTTTCCGCATATGATGCCTGCTTTGCTGTTGGCTATGCAAGGCGATTGACGGATAAATTCTCAATCGGATTAAGTGTGAAGTATGTAACCGAAACGATTTCGCATTCAACCGCAAGCGCTTTCGCACTTGATATAGGAACGCTTTACGATACCGGTTTCCGCGGTCTTAAAATTGGAATGTCGTTTACAAACTTTGGGACGAAATTACGTCTTGAGGGAAGAGACCTTATCATAAAAGTTGACCCATATCCAACCGCTGGATCAAATCCAAGTGATGTCATAGCAAATTTAAAAACGGAAGAATGGTCTCTGCCTTTGACATTTCAAATGGGCGCAACATTTAACTTGATTGAAAGTGAAAGCTTTAGATTTACTGTGAACGCTGATTATAGGGATGAAAGGGATTACAGAGCCCTTGGTCTCGTCGGTGGCGAGTTTGCCTTTAAGGAGATGTTTTTCGTCAGAGTTGGCGGGATGAAAAGGTATGCAGTTGATGAAACGCACGGGAAGTTCACTCTTAACGCTGGCGCAGGTGTAAGGGTTAACATACCTGGTTCAAATATCGGCTTGAAGTTTGATTATTCATATTCAGACCTTTATAGATTAAAACAAGCCCACAGGATTTCTCTTGGAGTCGTGTTGTAAATTTTGGAGTCGTGTTGTAAATTATTTGCATTTAAAACGGCTCAGCCACACTGGCTGAGCCCTCTTTTTATCCTTGAAAACTTTCCGTTCTTTCCTTCCGTCATAAAAATAAAAAATCCCAAAAACAATGAAAAAACTCATCGCTTTTCTGCTTTTCTTTGTTTTGAATTTGTCCTTTGGGGATGACTTTAAATTTTGGAAAGATGGAGTTTACAACCCCAAAATACCAACACCTAAGCAAATACTTGGGTATGAAATTGGCGATTTTATAACTGAACATTATGAAATGGAGCGTTATATTGACACGCTTGCAAAATCATCGGATAGGATAAAAGTTATCAGATATGGGCAATCATACGAGAGAAGAAATATGTATCTTCTCATCATAAGTTCGCCAGAAAACCTTGCCCGACTTGATGAGATAAGAGCAAACATAGAGAAGTTGACCGACCCAAGGGTTACAAATGAAACACAAGCGAAAAGGATAGCCGAGGCGACACCGATAATTGTGTGGTTGAATTATTCAAACGATGGCGACGAAACAGCAGCTTTTGAAGCTGGGATTCAAGTTGCGTATCAACTTTGCGCTGGTGAAGATGAGACAACGAAAAAAATTTTGAAAGATGCAGTTGTCATAATAAATCTCCCTCATAATCCCGACAGTCATCAAAAAGCTGTTTCCTGGTTCAAGGCGACATTTGTAGGCAAATATGGCAATCCAGACCCTTACGCTTCTGAACACCGCGGTGATTGGCGTATGAAGACGAATTATAACCATTATTTGATTGACCTGAACCGAGACGCTTTCGCTTGTTCTCAGATAGAGACGCAAAATGTCGTTGAACAATTGCATTATTGGAATCCCCAGGTCTTCGCTGATCATCACGGTGAGACGAAAAATATGTTTTTTGTCCCTTACGCTCCGCCTGTAAATCAAAATCTCCCACCGACGACGAAAAAATGGGCAAGGGTAATCGGGCTTAACATTGCACGGGGTTTTGACGATTACGGTTGGAGCTATTATACGGGTGAGGTTTTTGATTTGCATTATCCCGGATATTGGGATTCTTACCCAGCTCTTAATGGAGCAATAGGTATGACATTTGAAACGGATGCGGGCGGTAGAAAGGGATTTCAATATGAAAGGGAAGATGAAACCATTATAACTTTCAAAGATGGAATTCACCACCATTTCATCGCTTCAATGAAAACGCTTGAAGCTTCTGTAAATCACAGGGTAGATATCTTGTTTGACTTTTACAAATTCAGACAAACTGCGCTTGAAGAAGCAAGAAAAGAACAGTATAAACAATTCGTGATCGTTCCAGATAAAGACAGAGAGAAGACAGCAAGATTTATTGAATTGTGCCTCAGGCATAAGATTGAAGTTTACCAGGCATTGGAAAGTTTTACGAGTCCTTCAGCAAGGAGTTATTTTGACAAAAGCGCAAGGAAAATCACTTTCCCAAAGGGCTCGTTTATAATTCCGATGTATCAGCCACAGAAGCGACTTGTTAAAGCTCTCTTTGAACCCGACCCGCAGATGGAGGAAGAATTTTTGAAGCAAGCAAGATTTGCATACGAATACAACAAAAAGCTTGGGAAAAATGTGAGAAAATTGCCACTTGGTTTTTACGATGTCACAGCTTGGGCTTTGCCATTGGCTTGGGGGATTGATTGTTACTTGACAGAGGATGAAGCAAAAGTTAAGGTTGAAAAGATAACCCAAAAACCAAGTTTTAAATTTCAAACCCCAGCTGATACGCCCAGATACGCCTATGTTTTTAAATACGAAACCGATGCATCCGCAAAACTTCTTTCAAAACTTCTATCAAACGATTTCAAAGTCGCCGTCGCTTCAAGGTTTTTCTATTCCGAAGACGGGACATACTTCCCAAGAGGAACTATCATTGTCAGGGTTGAGAGAAACAAACATGTTCAAGATTTTCATCAGAAAATTAAACAATTCGCGAGCGAAGCAAATGTGGACTTATATTCAATCAACACTGCATACACGGAGAACGGCATTGACCTCGGTTCAAATTGGGTGATTGAGTTAAAAAAGCCGAAAATCGCGGTTTTAACCGAAGAACCGGTCAGCCAGAATTCATATGGCGCCATTTGGTTTATGCTTGATCGGATGTATGAATATAACTTTACACCGTTAAGATGGGATTATTTCTCAAGCGTTGACTTGTATAGATACAATGTTTTGATCATTCCTGATGCAAGTGCGAATCAGCTGAAAAATTTACTCGGTGAAAGTGGGGTTAAGAAAATAAAAGAATGGGTTTCAAATGGCGGTGTCCTCGTTACCTTGAAAGGTGCTTCTGTCTTCCCGACTTTGAAAGGGGTTGAACTTTCAAGCGCTAAACTTCTCGGTGAGGGTAAATCAGACGAAGACGATGAATATGAGGAAGAGAAACCCAAAGCAGAAAAAGATACATTGAAGGAAAAGGAGAAAAAACCAAGGGAAAGGGTTGAATTTACCCCTGGGGCAATTTTCAGGGTTAAACTTGATACAATGCATTATCTTTCTTTTGGCTATGGTGATGAAATCGCTGTGCTTGTTTATTCAAGTTTAATTTTTGAGAAATCAAAAGATGGGGCAAATCCGGGTATTTTCGCAGAAAAAGATGTTCGTTTGAGTGGTTTTGTCTGGGAAGATATGGAAAAAAAATTCCCAGGCAAAGCGTATTTAATTGAAGAACCGGTTGGTCGTGGAAAGGTTATTATGTTTGCGGATGACCCGAATTTCAGATTGTTCTGGTTGGGCTTGAACCGGCTATTTTTAAATTCAATTTTCCTTTCACCAAGTTTTTGAAAAATTTTTGCTTTGTTTTATATTTAACTCAGGGTGGGTTTTTCCCACCCTCAAAAATTAATTTAGTTCGTAAATTGAGGTGTCAAACCGTGAAAATTTTCATCACTTAAAATAAAACTCGCTTTAATCTCATGCCTGTGTTCGGGGAAAATAATGGGGCGTTGAAAAAACCGTTAAACTTAATGCGGGGGATTTTTTATGCGATTGAAAATCACCCTATCAGCTCAGCATTTCCCTGTAACAATACCCGCGAATTACAACCATCTTCTATATGCCGAGATAAAGAGCAAAATAAAAAAACATAGTGATATTTTCGCAGGAGATAAACGACTGAGGCGACTTGGAATTTTGAATGACAAATTCAGGATTTATACATTCTCATTCCTTCGCTTCAAAAATTTTATGATAACCGACGACGCAAAAATTAAAATAAACCAACCGGATGACTTCAACTTTTTTATCTCCTCCCCAATTGACTCATTTATTGAGGGGATGGCGATTGCTTTTCTAAGAGACGGCGATTTTAAAGTCGGCGATGTGAATTTTATTGTGAAATCAATAAACAAAATTGACCTACCGAAATTTAACACCGAAATGAAATTTCGCCTCCTTTCTCCAATTGCTGTCCTAAGGGGTAAAGCACCGGGAAAATTGTTTTTAACCCCCGATGACCCAAATTATTTTGATAGGATAAAGGAGGACCTGATTGTGAAGTTTAACTTCCTTTATAATGAAAAGATAGAAAAGGTCTTCCTTTATAATGAAAAGATAGAAAAGGTGGATTTTGAGATGAAATTTGACGAGGAATATATTAAATCAAGAGGTGGGAAATTTTCAAAACTTATAAAGTTCGGCAGGTCAAACATAAAGTGTTTTCTTGCTCCTTTTGTAATCAAAACAGATCCAAGGTTAATAAAAGTTGGCTATGAGTGGGGATTTGGGCATAAAAATCATCTTGGCTTCGGGATGGCTGTCATTGAAGAAAGCAGTGTTCAATCGTAGTACGGTTCAATCTCTTTGCTCAAATACTTTATCACCATCGCAACGATTCCAATATCGTCAAGGAATCCAACGATCGGCGAAATATCCGGTATTGAATCAAGCGGAAGTATAAAGTAAAGCAGTGCAAATACAACAATTGCTTTTTTTATGAGCGGAATTTTGGGGTCTTTCATGTATTTATACAGGGCTAACAAATCGCGCTTGAAGCCACTTTTCCCTTTAACGCTTGCAAGTTTTGACCAGAAGTTTTGCTCAACATATTTAATCTCTTTTTCGCTTATATTTCCGTTTATGTAAACCGAAGTGTCAGCGCCGGCAATTTCGTTAAAATTTTCCCTCATAAAGTGAATAATTTTTTTTAACTTGCCACTGTCATTTCTTCAACGAGAAAGGTCGGTGAAGCGATATTCCCGTAAAAAATCAAATCACTGCCAATAAGTGAAATTTTCATCAATATGTTTGACAGATTATCGGCAATTGTGATTTTATCAACTGCGAATGCAATTTCGCCGTTTTCAATCCAGAGACCACTCGCTCCCTTTGAAATGTTGCCGGATACGATGTCAACACCAAAACCGATCAATTTGGTAACAAGCAAACCCTCTTTGACTTGTTTTATTATCTCTTCGGGGTCTTTATCTCCGGGTTTCAGGTAAAAGTTCAAGGGTGAAGGTGAAGGTATCGTGTTATATCTTCTGTATGCGTTACCTGTTGGTACTTGACCGAGTTTTTTGGCTGTGATTGAATCAAGGAGAAATGTCTTTAAAACGCCATTTTCAATTATTGTCTTTTCTTTGGTTTCAATCCCTTCGTCATCAAATGGTTTTGAACCTATTTTTTTGTCAAGGCATCCATCGTCAATTATAGTTACATTTTCCCCAGCAATCCTTTCACCAATTTTATCGGAAAGGAAACTCATCTTTTTAAAACTATTTTTCCCGTTCGTTGCGGTTGCGATATATGAAATTATCACTGGTCCAGTTGTTGGATCAAATATGACAGGATATTTCCCCGTTTTGATTTTTCTTGGATTGAGGAGTTTGATAGCTCTTTCGCTTGACTTTATAGCAACATTTTCTGGTGGTTCTAAATCATCAATAAATCGCCCAATTGAATTATAAAAACCCGTTTGACTATTTGAATTTTCAGTTGCAATGGTTGAACAGTAAATTTCAAAAATCGTTCCTTCATATTGACCGATAAATCCGTTGGAGTTCGCAATTGTTCGCCTTTGTATCAAGTTTCCAAATCCGGTTGATTCAACTTTTATTCTGCGATCGTATGATTTTGCTTTTCTTTCAATTTCCTTCGCAATTTTAATCTTTTCTTCAATGCTTATTGAATAGATTGACGGGTCAAAAATTTTTATTTCCTTGGACTTAAAGTTGTCGTTTTCCGGGAGGGAATTTTCGGGTTCTGGGGTTGAATTTTGAGCAAGTGAAATCGCCTCTTCGGTTACTTTTTCAAGCGCGAAGTGCGAAAAGTCGGTTGTGTATGCAAATCCAATTTTTTTATCCTTAAAAACTCTTATCCCAAGCCCCTTTGTTATCGCATTTTTTATGGACTCTATTTCTTCGTCTTTTATCACAACGGAAAACTCTTCATCCATTGCGATGAAAACATCACATTCATCTGCGCCTTTTTGGATCGCCCTTGAAATTATTGACTTGGCAAGTTCTATCAAATCCATCTCATTTTGCCTTCTTCTTTTTTGTAAATTTAAAACATTTCAATAAAACTTTGAAATTTTTGACCAAAGCGTTAAATTTTAGAAAAATTCAGAAAAACAAATCTTGTTGGCAATGGCGAAAAAGAACGCTGAGACATCTCAGCAAACACAAATTATGGATAAGCTTGTATCACTATGTAAGAGAAGAGGTTTCATATTCCAATCAAGCGAGATTTACGGCGGTATAAATGCTTGTTGGGATTATGGACCTCTTGGGGTTGAGCTCAAGAATAACATCAAGCAGGCATGGTGGCGCGCGATGGTTTATGAAAGAGACGATATTGAGGGTCTTGACGCCTCAATTCTTATGCATCCGAAAGTTTGGGAAGCATCCGGTCATGTTGAAAATTTCACCGACCCACTTGTTGATTGCAAATCCTGCAAATTGCGCTTTAGAGCTGACCAAATCCCGGAGGAGAATTTAAAACTGAAGAAATGTCCCGAATGCGGTGGGGAATTAACAGAACCGAGGAAGTTTAACCTTATGTTTAAAACATTTATGGGTCCTGTTGAAGATGAGGCGCACATAGTTTATTTAAGACCCGAAACCGCCCAGGGTATTTATGTTAATTTTGAAAATGTTTATGTCTCAATGAGAAGAAAAATACCTTTCGGGATAGCACAAATCGGAAAAGCTTTCAGAAACGAGATAACCCCGGGGAATTTTATTTTCAGGATGCGTGAGTTTGAACAAATGGAGATGCAATTTTTCGTCAGACCCGGAACTGATATGGAATGGTTTGAGATATGGAAGGAAGAAAGATATAAATGGTATTTGAGGATAGGGATAAAGCCAGAGAAGTTGCGTTTTCATAAACACGGTCCAGATGAACTTGCACATTACGCATCTGCAGCTTATGACATCCAATTTGAATTTCCATTTGGTTGGCAGGAGCTTGAAGGGATTCATAACAGGACGGATTATGATTTGTCAAGACATCAGCAATATTCGGGAAAGGATTTGAGTTATTATGATGATGAGATAAAGCAAAAATATATCCCATACATAATTGAGACATCCGCGGGTTGTGATAGGACATTGCTTGCGGTTTTGGTGAATGCTTATGATGAGGAGGATACAGGCAAGGAGATAAGGACGGTTTTGCGGTTGCATCCTTTCCTTGCACCGATAAAAGCAGCAGTTTTACCCCTTGTCAATAGGGAAAATATGCCTGAAATTGCTTGGGAAATTTACAAGTCGTTGAAACCGCATTTTAAAGTTTTCTATGACGATAGCGGTTCAATTGGTAGAAGATACAGAAGGCAAGATGAGATTGGAACCCCATTTTGCTTCACGGTTGATTCCCAAACTCTGCAAGACGGAACTGTGACTGTTCGCGATAGAGACACTATGAAGCAAGAACGAATTCATAAAAGTGAAGTTCTTGATTTCCTTAAAGAAAAAATAAAATTTTAAAAACCTATGCAAAAAACTATTTCAATAGCTGGAGGCACTGGTTTCATTGGAAGGCATTTATCAGAGGAACTTCTAAAAGGCGGTTACAAAGTTTTAATCTCAAGCAGGAATCCAGATAGAGTACGGGATGAATTTAAAAATTTTGAAATTTTCAAATGGAATCCCTTAACCGAGGATTTCCCCGCTGAAATAATTGAAAGATCGGATGTGGTTTTAAATTTCATCGGTGAAAATATCTCCAAAAGATGGACGGAAGATGTGAAGAGAAAGTTGAGGGAATCGCGGATAATTTCAACTCGTAAAATAGTTAATTCATTTTCAAGGGTTGATTCTAAAGGAAAACTTTTTATCTCTGCTTCAGCGATTGGAATATACGGTAGCAAGCGCGATGAGTTATTGGATGAGAATTCATCTTTAGGGGATGATTTCCTCGCTCAGTTATGCAAAGATTGGGAAGCCGAGGCGAGGAAAGCGGAACAATACGGCGTCAGAGTCGCAATTTTAAGGATTGGAATTGTCCTTGGTAAAAACGGCGGATTTTTAGCAAGGTTATATCCTTTATTTAAGCTCGGTCTTGGTGGCAAAATTGGCGATGGAAGGGCTTGGATGTCGTGGATTCATATAGATGAGATTGCCCGTGTCGTAAAATTCGGGGTTGAAAATGAAAATTTCTCCGGCGTTTATAATGTCGTTTCTCCAAACCCAGTGACAAATGAGGAGTTTACCAAAATTTTCGCAAAAGTTCTTAAAAGACCGGCGATCTTACCCGTTCCAGTATTTGCTTTGAAAATTTTATTTGGAAAGGAATTGACGGAGATCGCATTGACCTCAAGTATAAGAGTTAAACCAGCCAGATTGCTTGAAGCGGGGTTTGAATTTAAATATCCTGAAATTGAACTTGCATTGAGGGACTTGTTTAAAAAATAAAAATTTCAAGTCAAATGTGGTGGAGAAAACATCACGCTGGATTTGGGCGTGGATTTAGAGGATTTTGGTTTGGATTTGGAATTCCGCCGTTTAAGGTTTTTTGGTCTGAATGTCGCCCGTACATCACGAAAGAAGAATATCTTGAAATGCTTGAAGATTATAAAAGACAACTTGAGGATGAACTTGAAGAGGTGAATAAGGAGATTGAACGCTTGAGAAAGGAAAGTTAGTCATGATTTTAATCCATAACGCCAAACAGCTCATCACAGTTGCATCCTTTGGGGAAAGTGTTAAGCGTGGTGAAAAGCAAGGGGAAATTTTTTTAATAGAAAATGGAAGCGTGCTTATAAAAGATGAGAAAATTGAATGGGTCGGGAGAGCCGTTGATTTTAATTTCGGTTTGTATGATGATGTTGAAATTTTTGATGCCACCGGTAAGGTCGTCATGCCTGGGTTTGTTGATTCCCACACGCATTTGGTATTTGCTGGGACAAGGGAAGACGAATTCAATTTAAGGGTTAAAGGATTTACTTATCAACAAATTGCTGAAAAGGGTGGTGGAATCATTAAGACCGTTGAGATGACACGCAAGGCGGATAAAAAACAACTTTTTGAAACGGCTAAAAATTACGCTGAAAAAGCGCTTTCATTTGGAACGACAACTATTGAAATAAAAAGTGGCTATGGTTTAAACCTTGACGATGAGGTTAAAATCCTTGAAGTCGTCAAAGAGTTGAATGAAAATCCTTTGTTAACCATTCCGACTTTTTTAGGAGCACATGCAATTCCGCCAGAGTTTAGGGATAAAAGAGAGGAGTATGTTAATTTTTTAATTGATAAAGCGATACCGTTAATTGCTTCAAAAAAACTTGCGAAGTTTTGCGATGTATTTTGCGAAAATGGTTATGCTTCAAAAAAACTTGCGAAGTTTTGCGATGTATTTTGCGAAAATGGTTATTTTACACCAAGTGAAGCCGAAGAAATACTTAACACCGGGAAAAAGTTCGGGCTTTTGCCGAAAATACACGCAGAGCAATTTTCAAACTACGGTGGTGTAAAAGTAGGTGTCAAAGTCGGTGCGGTTTCAATTGATCATCTTGAGAATATAAACGATGAGGATATTGAGCTTTTATCAAAGTCAAAGTCGGTAGCGATTTTGCTCCCTGGGGTTTCTTTCTTCTTGAATTATCGCTACCCTCCCGCAAGGAAATTAATTGACGCCGGTGTTCCCGTCGCCATTGCAACTGATTTTAATCCGGGTTCATGTCCAAGCTTGAATATGCAATTGATGTTGACAATTGCATGCACGCAAATGAAGATGACAGTTGAAGAGGCAATAGTTGCTTCAACTTTTAATTCAGCAATTCAGCTGGAGCGCTTGGAATTTCAAGAATAACAGGGAGCATTGAAGTGGGTAAAAGGGCTGACATTTCAGTTTTTGATGTCAGCGATTATAAAATGATACCCTACTTTTTCGGTGAAAATCATATAAAAGCGGTCTTCGTCAGGGGGAAGATTAAATTCCTCCGTGGAATGTGATATAGAGCACTTTGTATTTCTATGGTTTTTGATTACATTTCAAGTGAATTTCAAACTTAAAGAGGTGGTCATCATGCGTAAAAAAATTATTTTTTCACTGCTTATTTTATTTGCCACAATTTCATTTTCCCAACAATTTATCGTTCAAAGCTCAACCCCAGCCAATGGAGAATTTGGGGTTAGAACCGCTTCTGATTCAGTACTTTTGAAACTTGTCTTTACAAAACAGGTTGATTTAACAAAGACCTTTCCTGAAAATAATTTCCCTCTTGGACCTTTCAATTTCTTGGTTTTTGATCCATTTGATTCTATTGAATTAGGTTCACGGTACATAGGTCCGTCACCAAATGAAGTTGGAGTTTGGGCGAAGCTTCGTCCGAACACAGATTATTGCGTGATTTTGATTGGTGCATATTCAACTGATGGTGATTTGCTTGAGACACCCTATGTTCTGAATTTTACAACTTCACCAGCAATTGGTCCAAGGACTGTAAGTGGAACGGTTACAATTCCAAGCACAAAAATTTCTCCAGTGAACTTCGGGAAATTTGAGTTGAATTTTAAAGAGGTAAAAACTCAATTTGAGAAAATTTTTGGGAAGAGCGATTTAGCGAAAAACTTAAACCTTAAATTGAAACTTCCAGAATTAAAAATTTCCCGTATATCTCAAAATTTATCATTACCAGAAAAAACAGCAGGCGTTGAACCAAAGTGGGGGGTTGTTGTTTTGCTTGATGGTAATCCATTTGAGAGAGAAAATGTTAATGCAAAATATGCAGCGAACATTAACCCTGATTTTTCATTTCAGATAAAATATGTTCGTGACGGGAATTATTATCTTTTTGCTGCATTTGACACAAATAGGGATGGCATTTTTGATCCTCTACAAGATTTACTCTTATTTTATGACCAAAATGGAGATGGTCAACCCGACCCAATCAATGTTTCCGGTGGAAATGTTTCTGGATTAAATGTAGCAGGAAGATTTCAAATAAAACCATTTACCGTCAGAGAGAAGCTTGACACGGTGAGGGCAATTGCGCAAGGTATAGCAAACGATGCGAAACTTTTAGATGTTTTTGCTGGGGAAGGACTTTATTCGGAATTTCCTGATACGACAATTGATGGGAAAGTTTATTTTGCAGGTTATCATTTTTATTCACCAAGTCAAAAATTAAGTATCGGTGTTATAGCAACCCCATTAGATTTAACGGTATTTTCAAGTCAAGATACGCTTTCTTATTTCGTTGAAGTTCCAGCAAACTTCATTGATAGTGATTCCGTCTTCGCAATTTGTGAAGCAAATGGTGGAGCATCATTTAGAAGTAGAATTCCTAACACAAATATATTTTATCAATTAGGTAGAGTTTTGGGAGCACCCATTGCAATTGATACGACGAAGGTGTATTGGACTGTTGTCTATAGCAACTGGGATTTAACTGAGGGTTTGGTATTCTTTATTGATCCGATAACAGGTGCGGTTGTTGAAAAATCTGAATTCTCATTTCGCCCTGTGACAGCTAAGGAAAAGTTGAATTTGGTTGATTCATTAGCGCGTGGTTATGCGAGCGATGCAAAATTGATATATCTGTTTCTAGCTGATTATTCAGCATCAGGAGTTTTTGGAGATACATTGATTGATGGTAAAGGATTGCTTTTAAGCTATGGATATAAGAGCCAAACAAAAGGTAAATTCTCCGTCCATTATTTATTTGGTTCAGTAGGGGTAGATACTTCAGGTTGGCTTTTACCATTTGAGCTAAACAAACCTTTAACTGACATCGCTTCATATTTTGATAGCCCTGAAATTTTGCAACGTGCGGAGTTAAATGGTGGGTTGGCATTCAGAAGGGACTCGTTGGATAATTTGGAAAGTGTAACTTTATATCTCGGACAGGTTCCAATTCCAGAATTTTCAATAGACACAAGCCAGATTTATTGGGCTGTTGATTATACAGGAACGAAAATTGAAAGAGGTGTGCTTATTAGAAAAGAAAAATTGTTTTTCTTTAATCCAGCTACAGGTGCTCTCGTTGGGACAACTGTCATTACGGATGTCTCTCGTGATGAGACCGTTGGGATTCCATCAACATTTGCTTTGCATCAAAATTATCCGAATCCATTCAATCCATCAACAACAATATCTTACGATTTACCTGTCAGATCAAGAGTTAAGTTATCCATTTACAATTTGCTTGGTCAGGAAGTCGCCACTTTGGTTAACGGTGAGCAGGAACCCGGTCGCTATAATATCAAATTTGATGCAAGTGGTTTGCCAAGTGGTATTTACTTCTACCGTCTTGAGGCGGGCAAGTTCGTTGATGTGAAAAAGATGATTTTAGTAAAGTAATAAGATTTGGGGAGGGGACTAACAATCCTCTCCCTTTTTTCTTTTTTGCCTTCCTTAAAGTTGCCCTTCAATTGGCATATCTTGAAAATTTAAAAACCGATTTTTAAATTTACCTCAAGTTTTCAATTTAATTAGCAAATCAAAAACAAAACGGAGGTTTTTTGATGTCGCAAATCAAAAACAAAACGGAGGTTTTTTTGATGTCGCTTGAAATTTGGGTCCCAATTGTTGGCGTTCTCGGTATTTTATACGCGCTCTATTTGTTTTCTTATGTTCTGAAACAACCAGCGGGTAACGAGAGAATGCAAATGATAGCTCGGCTTATTCAAAGAGGGGCATCGGCATTCCTCAAAAGGGAGTATTCAACTTTGGTTTTCTTTATTGTTGCTATGTTTGTCATTCTGTGGGCTGTGATAAGAATTGAAACTGCAATTGCGTTTGTCAGTGGTGCGTTGTGTTCAATGATCGCTGGATTTATCGGGATGACCTCGGCAACCCGTGCAAATGTAAGGACAGCACAAGCAGCTACACAGGGTCAAAACAGGGCTCTTGTTGTCTCTTTTACTGGTGGAGCAGTTATGGGAATGACGGTTGCAAGTGTAGGGTTAATCGGTCTTGGTGTTTTTTATTTGCTTTTCAAGAATGACCCAACGGTTATAACTGGGTTTGGAATGGGAGCAAGTTCAATTGCTTTATTCGCAAGGGTTGGAGGTGGAATTTACACTAAAAGCGCCGATGTCGGAGCTGACCTCGTTGGTAAAATTGAAGCTGGAATCCCAGAGGATGACCCAAGAAATCCCGCTGTTATAGCGGATAATGTCGGTGATAATGTCGGTGATGTCGCTGGAATGGGAGCTGACCTTTTTGAATCTTATGTTGGCTCTGTTATAGCAACTATCGCAGTTGGGGCAACAATGTCTTCAAATAAAGAAAATTTCATGCTACTTCCCCTTGCCATTGTAATGTTTGGGACAATAGCTTCTTTTCTTGCAACACTTTCAATAAGGGTTTTCCAGAACATTGACCCACAAAAAGCACTGCGATATTCTACATTTGTAGCTGAAGGTTTGCTTATCGTTATTTCATATTTTGTCGTGAAAAATCTTGTTGGTGATTTGAGATATTTCTGGCCAATTGTCTCCGGGGTGTTTGCAGGAATTGCTATAGGTCTTTTGAGTGAGTATTACACATCTGGTTCACCAATTAAGACGATCGCACAATCTGCAACAACTGGTGCAGCTACGAACATAATCACAGGCATTGCTGTTGGTTTCAAAAGCACAACATATCCTGTGCTTGCGATAGCCCTTGCTATTTTCATATCATACATAACGGGCGGTGTCTATGGTATAGCGATTTCAGCGGTTGGTATGCTTGCGACGATAGGAATTACAATGTCGGTTGATGCGTATGGACCGATCGCTGATAATGCGGGTGGAATAGCTGAAATGTCTCACCTTGGACCTGAAGTAAGAAAAATAACAGATAAACTTGATGCTCTTGGAAACACAACCGCTGCAATTGGGAAGGGGTTCGCTATTGGTTCTGCTGCATTGACAGCGCTTGCGCTTTTTACAGCATATTCGCAAACGATTGGACTTAACAAAATTGATTTGATGCATGCTAACACAGTAATTGGACTTTTAATTGGTGCTGGGATGCCATTCTTATTCGCTGCGCTTACAATGGAGGCGGTTGGGAAAAGTGCATTTAAGATAGTTGTTGGGAAAAGTGCATTTAAGATAGTTGAGGAGGTGAGAAGGCAGTTCAGGGAGATACCTGGGCTTCTTGAAGGCAAAGCTGAACCAGACACAGCTAAATGTGTTGATATAGCAACCGCTGGTGCATTAAAGGAAATGCTTTTGCCCGGGATTCTTGCTATAGTTGTTCCTATTCTCGTTGGGATTCTCCTTGGTCCTGAAGCGCTTGGAGGACTTTTAGCTGGAGCGATTGCATCAGGTGTGATGATCGCTTTGTTTATGGCGAATGGAGGTGCTGCTTGGGATAATGCAAAGAAATATATTGAAGCAGGAAACTTTGGCGGAAAAGGTTCAGACGCACATAAAGCATCTATTGTAGGTGATACCGTTGGGGACCCGTTCAAGGATACAAGTGGTCCATCAATGAATATACTTATAAAATTGATGTCAATTGTTTCCCTCGTCTTTGGTGTTGTGCTTGCTAAATTCCATGAACAATTATTTAAGTGATTTTATAGGGGCGACATAAAGTCGCCCCCGTTTTAAAATTTTTCTATTCAAAATGGAAAACCCCGTTTTAAAATTTTTCTATTCAAAATGGAAAAAATCACTGTCAAAATAACCCGACTCAGAGATAACAACGATTTACCCTTGCCGATTTATGCAACTGAAGGTTCAGCGGGCATGGACCTTTTCGCTGATGTAACGGAAGATGTTATTTTAAAACCAGGTGAGATAAAATTAATCCCAACGGGAATCGCAATAGAACTTCCCCCAGGATATGAAGCGCAAATAAGGCCCAGAAGCGGGCTTGCTTTAAATCATGGAATAACTTTGCTAAATTCACCGGGCACAATTGATTCAGATTATCGCGGTGAAATTAAGTTGATCCTGATAAATCTCGGCAAAAATGACTTTGTGGTTAAGCGAGGTGACAGGATCGCTCAAATGGTTATATCCAAATATGTGAGAATTGAATGGGATGAGGTTAAAGAACTTAACACAACAAAAAGGGGCGCAGGTGGCTTCGGTCATACTGGAATATGACTATACCTATACTAACATATCATAAAGTTGATACAAAATTTGAATTCGGGATAACGAGAGTTTCCCCAAGTCAATTTGAAAAGCACATTAAATTTTTCAATGACCAGGGATATAAAGCATTAACCGTTTCGGAAGCGAGAGATCTGAAAAGGGGCGAGGATAAGTTTATTTGTATTACCTTTGACGATGGATATGAAGATGTTTTTTTCTATGCCTTTCCAATTTTGAAAAAGTATAATTTTAAAGCGACTGTATTTGTTGTTTCAAATTTCGTCGGGAAGATGAACGATTGGGATTTTGGTTTTGGCATAAAATTCAAACATTTGAATTGGGAACAGATAAAAATTCTTTTTGATAACGGCTGGGAAATTGGGTCGCATTCCGCAAGTCATCGGGCTTTGACTTTTCTTACCAATGAAGAAATAAAATTTGAAGTTGAATCATCAAAATATGAAATAGAAAAAAATCTCGGAGTTGTTGTTAAATCGTTTGCTCCGCCATTCAGTAGATATGATGAAAATGTAGTTCGCATAGCGCTTGATTGTGGATATGAAGGCGTTTACGCTTTGACAAACGGGAGAAAAATTAACGGAGTTTATCATAGGTTTGCAGTTTATACAATTGATTCTACAGCTTCTTTGAAGAGAAAATTAGAAGGGGCGAAATTTGAAAGGTTCAAGTTAAATTTGATAAATTCATTTTCTGAGTTCACGGTTTTAATAAACTTTGCTAAAAACAAAATTTTCCACAAGTGATGGAAGCACCTAAGATTGGGATTCTCTATCTCGTTGCCACGCCTATTGGAAACCCCGACGATATAACTTTTAGAGCCCTTAAAGTTTTGAAGGAAGCTGATTTGATAGTTTGCGAGGAACTTAAAGAAGGGAAAAAAATTTTATCTACTTATCAGATAGAGCCAAAGGAAATTGACACTTTAAATGAGCACAATGAAAGTTTGAAGGTTGAAAAAATTATAAACGACTTAAAATCGGGGAAAAATGTCGCATTGATCTCTGACGCAGGAACCCCGGTTTTTTCCGACCCTGGGTCATTGCTTGTAAAACAAGCGATAAAGGAAGGTATAAAAATTGTCCCTGTTCCCGGGGCTTCGGCTTTGCTTCTTGCTCTCATCGTATCTGGATTTAACATTGAGAAATTTGTCTATTATGGTTGGCTATCTCAGAAAAGACAAAGAAGGCGTGAGGAATTGAGAAGGTTAAAGGGAGAGCAAAGAACCGTTGTGATATTTGAAACACCTTATAGGATAATCCCGGTGCTTGAGGATATCGGTGCTGTTCTCGGCGTTGATAGAAAAGTATGCGTTGCTTTTAACTTGACGATGCCCGATGAGGAAATAGTGAGAGGGAATGTCATTGAGGTGATGAATTATTTTGTGGAGAAGAAAAAGAAAGGTGAATGTGTGATAGTTATAGCGGGGGCAGAAGAAAGCAAAAGAATTGAATTTTGAAAACAAAGAGTTGAAGGAAATGGATTTTTTAACAGTTGCGATTGAGTCGGCTAAAGAAGCTGGAAGGTTTTTGAAATTAAATCTTGGAAAGGTTAAAAACATTGAGAGTAAAAAAGAAGAAATAAATCTTGTCACTGAAATTGACAAGGGGTCTGAAAAGAAAATAATTGATTTTTTGAAAAGTAGATTCCCAAATCATAGCATTCTTGCTGAGGAAAGCGGGGAGACAAACCCGGGTTCGGATTTCAAGTGGATTATTGACCCGCTTGATGGGACTACGAACTATACACATTCATTTCCAGTGTTTTGTGTCTCAATTGCGCTTGAGTTTAAAGGTGAAGTGATATTAGGTGTTGTCTATGACCCAAACCTTGATGAGTTATTTTATGCAGAAAAGGGGAAAGGTGCTTTTTTAAATGGGAAGAGAATTTCAGTTTCTAAGACGGACAAATTGATAAAAAGTATGCTTGCAACAGGTTTCCCATACAATGTCAAAGAAAATCCAGACAATTGCATAGAACATTTTGTTAATTTCTTGATGGAGGCACAAGCGATAAGGCGACTTGGCTCAGCAGCGCTTGACCTTGTTTATGTGGCTTGCGGTCGGCTTGATGGTTTCTGGGAAGTAAATCTAAACCCTTGGGATACAGCTGCGGGTAAAATCATAGTTGAAGAAGCTGGTGGGAAAGTAACAGATTTTTATGGGAATGATTTTAACATTTACACCAAAGGGATCGTCGCAAGCAATGGCTTGATACACGAACAAATGCTGGAAGTTATAAAAAAGGGGCTTAAGACGAGATGAAGAAAAAAGAATATGTCGTCAGGTTTGGTGTATCAATGGAAAACGAACTTCTTGAAAAATTTGACCGTTTGATACAACAAAAAGGTTATACCAATAGGTCGGAAGCAATAAGGGATATGATCAGGGAAAGGTTTGTTGAAGAAGCGATTGAAAAAGATAAGGTTTGTTTTGGGATTTTCTCGTTCGTTTACAACCACAACAAGAGAGAACTTGAGGAGAAATTGACCGATATTCAACACGAGCATTTTGATAAAATAATTTCAACAACACATATTCACATTGACAGAGACCATTGTCTTGAAGTTGTTGTCATGAAAGGGCGAGCAAGCGAACTTAAGAAAATAGCAGACCTCGCCCTTAGTATAAAAGGAGTTGAACACGGGAAAATCGTCTTAACAGCAATTTGATTACTTTACCGTTTCTTTATCCTTTGATGAGACGGTGATTATCGTCTTAACATTGCCTCTCGGGTTCCAATCCCCAACAACCTCAAGAAATCTTGGCTTTAAAAGTTTCTCAAGGTCATCGTAAATTTTATTCGTAGCTGCTTCGTGAGATATATACTCGCTTCTGTATTTGTTGAGATAAAGCTTAAGTGAGCGAAGCTCCACGATATATTTATCGGGGATATAGGTTATCCTTATCGTTGCGAAATCAGGATATCCCGACCTTGGGCAGAGGCAAGTGAATTCAGGGAATGTTATTTCAATTTTGTAGTCCCTATCGGGATATGGATTTTCCCAGGTTTCAAGTTGTGCATTTAAGATCGCTTCTTCTCCGTATTTTAACTTTCTATCCTCCATAAACTTCCAGAAGTTTTTTTGAAAATTTACCTCTTTTAAAAATTTTATCAAAGTGTTATATTTACACTGCCAAGTCAAATAAAAAAGGTTTGTTTTTATGAAAATTAAAATTTTTCCCTTTGCGATTTCAATTCTTGTGTTTTTAAACCTACACTCGCAGACCCTTCACCCGCCAACGATTGAAAGATATTTGTTTAGCGCAACAACTGAAGGCGCCGATGGCGTAAGGTTCAATCCAGCGATCACAGGAATTAAACATCATGCAAACTTCAATTTTTATGTTTCAACTTTTACCGATGGCGTAAGGTTCAATCCAGCGATCACAGGAATTAAACATCATGCAAACTTCAATTTTTATGTTTCAACTTTTAACAAGCCGTTATCAAAAAATTTTGACTTTGGATTTCTTCTTCAAAATAACAGAGCGGGGTTGGGTTTAAAGTCGGAAAAATTAGGCGACACTTCAATGACACTTCTTTATTTTTCGTTCGGCTTTGGCAAAAGGAATTTCACTAGTGGATTTGGGATTGACTACATTAAAGTGAATGATGAACCTTTTAAAACATCATTTAACATCGGATTTCTTTCAAGACCATTTGAGTTCGTTGCATTTTCGTTCATTCTTCAAAACTTGACAGGAAGATATTTCAGAGCAACGCCTTTTGAAAGAAAATACATATTTGGGGCTGGACTTAGACCGACGGGCGATGATAGATTGACTTTGTCGGCGGATGTTTTTATGAATGACAAAGGTAAGATAAAAAACTCAAATTACAAGTATGGCGCTGAATTTAAAGTTATTGACGGCTTGAAGATCAGCGCATTGTTTGATAACTCAAAAATTTTCACGAATGAAAAAGTTTTGCTTTTCGGAATTACGATTAATTTTCAAAACGCTGGAGTTAAATTTTTCTCCAATGGCGATAAAATAAACTCCAAATTTACCATTTCAACTTTTTATTCAAGTGAGTATTTTCCAACTTCATTTTATCCTGTTAAAAGAATCGCTGAGGTGGAAATAAAAGGTGAAATTCCCGATTACAAAGAACAGCCCTCAATTTTTTCAAAGCCAAGGCGAAGTGTCCATGATATAGTTTCTGAAATTGAACGATCAGCAAAGGATAAAGACATAAATGGATTGATTTTAAAAATTTATCCTTTCTCCGGGGAGATAAAAATCTATGAGCTTGAAGCGATTACGCAGGAAATAGTTGATGCGGTTAAAAAAGTCAAAGGGGCAGGGAAACCTGTTGTTGCTTATCTGGGTGGTGAAAATGCAGGCGTAAATGAACTTTACCTCGCAAGCGTTGCGGATAAAATCGTCATCGCTCCCGAGTGTATGATAGTCGGGTATGGGGCGATTATAAATGTTGAACGGCTTAAAAGTTTTTTTGAAAAATTCGGGATTGAATGGGATGCAATGACTGCTGGAAAATTTAAATCAACATTTCACTCTTATTACACCGATTCAGCTACAACTGAGCAAGCGCAACTTATCAAATCCCTTGCTGAGGATATTCACAAGCAACTGATAGAACAAATTTCAAAAACAAGGGGAATTCAATTTACCGAAGATTTAATAAACGAAATTTCAAGCATTGTAACCCCGTCGAGAGCGAAAGAGCTCGGTATAGTTGACGAGATAGGTTTTTACGACGAAGCGAAAAAAATGGCAAATAAGCTTGCTAATAAGAGAGATGATGGAAAGGTGAATCTTGTAAAAGTCGGAGTGAGAAAGTATTGGGAAACATCCTGGAGTGAGATTCCGAAGATAGCTGTTATAGGTGTCCACGGTTCAATTTTAACTGGGGAAAGTCAACCGCCAATTCCAT
>Ga0209670_100417_pt1 | contig 25980 bp, 21 predicted proteins | sample PerSpoBPS_BMetaG_FD_184741 | JGI IMG/M metagenome (GOLD analysis project Ga0209670, IMG submission 184741) | Thermal spring microbial communities from Yellowstone National Park, Wyoming, USA - Perpetual Spouter B (PS_B) MetaG (SPAdes) (version 3) | ecosystem: Environmental > Aquatic > Thermal...
CCGAAGAGCAAATTGCCGCCCGTGCTGCGGGTGAAAGGCGGGTTCATGCAGACCAAAGCCATTGAGTGTGAGCGCAATTGGACGGAGACGGTGGAGCGGGTTCGGTCGGTGACGCGCCGCCCTTGTCGGTGCGGGGACGGGAAAAGGGAGAGGGATGCCTGAGCGGTTGCGTCGCGCAGAAAATCCAAACTGCCCAAATGTGCCGTCCCGTCCTTGCTGACGCCCAGCAGCAAGACATACAGGTTCATGCCCTCGACCATCACTTCGGGGATGGGCAGCGCCAAAGTCGTCGCCGTCAGGTGGACGGCGGACGGCAACACATCCATGCCCCAGATGCCCTTTTCCAGCAATTGCGTGAGCAACCGTTGCCGTCGCTGCGCCAAATCGCCCCCTGCCGTGCCGATTTGCCGACCTGCCGATTGATTGGCGGCGCGCAGGAAATTGTCGGTGACCGATTGGACGGCAGCCATCAAAAGCGTTCCCGTCCCGCAGGCAAAGTCGGCGATGGTCAGTTTGGCGACGGCGCTTTCGTCGCCCCAATCCAACCGCCACCATCGCGGGTTCAAGGCGAGATGCAGGAGCAAGGTGGCGGCAGCGACGGAAGTGTAGAAAGCGCCGAGGGGCTTGGCGATGTCGCCCAAAAGGCGATGGTAAATGCGCCCCGCCAAGTCGTGGCGCAAGGTCACCCGCAGGCGAACAATCTCCCGCACCTTTTCGGCGCAGCGGCGCAACACCTCGTCCAGCCGTTTGTCAGGTGGCAAGGTCAGCAGGATTTCGCAAGCGAGGTCAAAGATGGCGTGGTAGTTGATGTCACTGCGGATGAATTCCCAAACTTCCAGCAACTCGTCGTGCGGGCTGGAAGCGGCAAGGCATTGGGCGAGGTTTTTGACCCGATGGTCGCAACGCGCCAGTTCTTCCTGAAACAGCAAGGCGTTGAGCAAAACGAGGGCGGCGATTTGGGTGACGGCGTTACGGCGGGCTTCGTCGGCAGAAGCGATGGAAGTCGGCTCAATGCCCAACGGTTTCGCCACCCGCTCAGCGCTTACACCCGCCGACAAAAACTCCCGCGAAAGTTCCGTCACCCCGTCCCGAAGGATGTCCACCGCTTTCGTCACTTCGTCTTCCGAGGCGAGGCGTTGGTAGGCAAGTTGCAAGGTGGCGGTCAAAACTTGCAAGTCGCCTTCCTGCCACTGCGCCCGCTCGGCGAAAGGTTCGCAAACGCTGAAGCGCAATCGCGACCGCTTGAGGGCATCGGGCAACTGGGGCAAAGCGACATGGCGCAATTCGGGCGGGTAAAGGAGCGCCAAAGCCAAGTGGGCGATGCCCTTGTCCACCCGCTCGCGGGCTTGCTGCCAGACGAGGCGTTCCGCCTGCGGTTGGTCTGCCACCTTGCCCTCCAAACCCAACCGCAACCCGTTGAAAACGACGAGGACATCGGGCAGGGCATCGGGCAGGCGTTGCTCTGGCAGTGCCACCAACCCTTGCGATGCCAGCACCATCGCCAACTGGACATTCAGCACTTCTTCCCGCATCCCACCGACCGATGCTTTCATCGCCGCTCGCCCCCACGCGCTATCGCAAGGTGGCGGAAAGTCGCTCGCTCATGACGACCGCGTAAACCTGCAGGATGCGTTCTATCAAGGCGCTGACGCTGTGGTGCTCGCGGATGAAGGTTTGCGCCGTTTCTCCTAACTGTCGCCGCAAAGATGGGTCGGCGCGCAAGTGGCGCAACGCTTCTGCCAGCACCGACGCATCGTTTGGCGGCACCAGCCAACCCGTTTCGCCGTGCCGAACGATTTCGCCGATGCCGCCGACAGGTGTGGCGATGACGGGCAAACCCGCTGCCATCCCTTCCAAGATGGTGTTGGGCGTCCCTTCGGGAAAATGCGTCGGCACATGCGCCAAAACATCCGCCGCCCAAAGGACAGTGCGGACATCTCCTTGAAACCCCAAAAAGCGCACCCAGTTACTTATGCGCCGTCGGGCTGCTTCCTGTTCCAACGCCCCTCGCAACGGTCCCTCGCCTGCCAGTAAGAGAAAAGGGCGTTCGTCGGAAGGCATCAACGCAATCGCTTCCAGCAACCCTTCAAAACCCTTCCCTGCCACCATCCGCCCGACTCCAGCGACGATGAAGGCATCGGCAGGCAGTTCCAACCGCTCCCGCGCCCATCGGCGGGCGTTTGGTGGCGGGACAAACCCTTCGCTTTCCACGACGCTGCGAATAACAGCGATGCGCTCTTGCGGGATGCCTGCCCGACGGGCTTTCTCTGCGGCGGCTTGAGAGTTGGCGATAGCAAAGCAAGCAAAGTGCGCTAACCAACGAGGCATTGGCGCCGCCACCCGCTAATGCAACACCGTCGGCAGGCGAAGCCATCGGGCAATGAGCAAAGTGGGCAATGCTCCGCGACGGCTGTGGGCGTGCACCAGCGTCGTCCCTGACGAAGCTGTCCCTTTCAGCCATCGGGCAAATTGCCACCACGCCTTCAGGTCGCCTTCGCCCCGCAGCGGGAACGAAACCGTCGGCACGCCCTGCCCTTGCGCCCGTTCTTCCATCGCCGAACCGACAGGGCACACCAACACGCCTTGAACGCCCCGTGCCTTGAGGGTTCGCACGAGGAGCAAGGCTTGATTAGTGCCGCCTGACCACCGTCGTCCCCACTCGGCGTGAACGATTTGCCCTGCGTCGTCCCGTTGCCCTTCCATCGCCGTTCAGTTTCAAATTGTAGCGGGCGCAAATTTGTGTGGCAGAATTGCCGAAGCCTTTTGGGGCGAGGTGAGTGAGATGGCAAGGCGTTTGGGTTGGTTAGGATGGTTGTTGGTCATCGTCAGCGGCGGACTTTGGGCGGCGCCGCCGTCGGTGGTATTTGTCGGCGTCGCCAACGAGAGCGGCTATCGCGGGACTCTCTTTCAAGACGAGGTGGCGAATGCCCTCCAAGGTGCCCTCAATGCCACTGGCGCTTTCACCGTCCGAAGGGTGGAGACAGGGGCGAAATTGCCCCTTGCTGCCCCCCAGTTACTGGCAGTCGGACAAGCCCAGAAGGCGCAGGCAGCGATGCAAGCGACGATCAAATCCGTCACCCTGCGCAAACCCAAGCGTGACCCTATCGCCCAAGTCGTCTTGGAAGTCGCCCTTATCGCCGTTTCGCCCCCGCATTTGATTTTCAAAGCCCGTGCGGAAGGGAAAGGGCAAAATCCTGCCGAAGGGCGCGCCGTCGCTCAAGCCGTTGCCGATGCCGCCGCTGAAATCGCCAAGCAATTGAGCACCGTCGTCGCCTTGCGCGGTCAAGTCTTGCTTCCGACCGCTTACGCCATCGTGCCCGCCATCCGAGGGGAAGACCGAGACCAACTTTATGACCGAACGGTGCGCATCAGTTTGGACATGACCGATGGGTTGAAAGTCGGTTCGGAAGTCGTCATCCTCCAACGGGGCAAGCCCATCGCTTCTGGGCGCGTCGTGGAAGTGGACTACGGCAGCAGCCTCGTCGCCTTAGCCCAAATCCAACCAGGCGCCCAAATCCGAAGCGGTGATGAGGTGCGGGTTACTTTCCTGCCTCAGTTTGCGCCCCAATTGCCTTTGCCCTTGCAGCGGGAGAAAGATTTCCTCCGCGCCGAGCACCATTTCGGTTGGGCTGTCCTCATTGCGGGCATCGCCGCCGCCTTCATCGCCGAATAGGCAAAATCGCAAGGAGGCATCATCGCTGGCGATGCCGTTTCGTTGCGACCTTTACGACGACCCGTTCACGCCCACCTTTCGGCTGGACGACATCGTGATTTACTTGCGGGCAAAATTGCCGACTGTCACTTTTGCCCCGCATGGGGAATTGGTGCGGGAGAAGTTGGCGGCGTTGACTGACAGCGAACGGGAAGCGATCCTGCAGCGCCTCGCCGTCGGTTTCGCCAAAGCCCGCGTCCACGACCCCCATCAACCCGTCACCGACCGCGAGCCCCTTTACGGCGAAATCGCCTACGAGCGACGGCGGTTGACCACACGGGGCGAAGCGAAGGGCGTCGTCTACGACGGCTTTGCGGTGCAATCGTTGTTGGCGACCCTCTTTGACCGCACCGAACAGAATCGCCATCGCTTGCCCCTCATCTTCACCAACCAACTTCTGGCGACCTTTGACGAAAGCGACCGACGCTATCACCTGCGGACGGTCCTCTTGGGCTATCCCGCCATCGTCTCCACGACGGGCTTGGTGGAAGCGCCTGCCAAACCCCGCGAGTTTTACCTCGCCCGCGAGCAATTGCGGGCGATAGGGCTGGATGCCGTCAGCCCTGCCTTAGCCGCCGAACTGCGCGACCGATGCCTGTTGCCCAACGACGAACGGCTGACGGAAGTCGCCAAAGGTTACGCCCTCCAAGCCCTCTTCTACGCCCTCTTTGGCGAAGCCTTTTGCGACGACAAAGATTGCCGCCTCTTCAATGCCCACTGGCAAGAAGAAATGCTCCGCGCCCAACTTGATGGCGCCTACGACCTTTGCCCCCGCCATGAAGCGATGTTGCAAAATTTGTGGAGGCAGTAAGAAGCCCAGCATTATGCGCTTTGAGAGGTGAGGAAGGTGGCACTCATATCTTTGGAACTCGCTGCCGAAAGACTTGGCATCTCCACGCAAACGATAGAAAGGTGGGCTCAACAAGGGCTGCTTTCCATCCACATCAGATCTCATGCCCCTGCAAAAGAAGGGATGCTTTGCTTCGTGACGGTGGAGCGTTTGATAGATGAGGATGAATTGGCGGATGTAGCGGAAAGTTTGGGTTGGTTGCAATTGTCGGCAGAGGGATGGGACGAAGGGGAGTGAGCCTGATGGCAGCGCGTCATCCTTTTCGCCGGGGCGATGTTGTCTTGGTCAGTTTCCCTTTCAGCGATGCGTCTGGGCAAAAAGAACGCCCAGCCATCGTCTTGAGCACCGACGATTACCATGAAGAGTGGAACGAAATCATCGTCGTCGCCGTCACTTCGCGACAGCCCAAAACTTTGAGGAAAACGGACTGTGAACTGAAAGATTGGCATGCCGCTGGTTTGAAACAGCGTTCGTGGGTTCGTTCCCACTTGGCGACCGTGCATTATCAACTTGTGGTCCGCAAAATCGGGGCGTTATCTCAGCGAGATTGGCAATCCGTTGAACGGTGCCTTCGGGTTGCCCTCGGACTTTGAGGATGTTGGAGTGGCTACCAGCCACGACGGAGGTTGCGCTTGGATTTTGAAGGAGGTGTTTGTTGTGACCCTAAAGGAGCGGATTGAGCGGTTGCAAGTGCCTCGCAACGCCGTCGCCATTTTTGGCTTGGGGCAAGTGGGGGTGGTGCTTAAGGCGGATGGCGTCATCGCCTACATTGACCCCTTCCTCTCCGACCCGACGGGACATCGCGCCGTGCCCATCCTCATCCAGCCTGAGGAAGTGACGCATGCCGATATCGTCTTCATCACCCACATCCACATTGACCACCTTGACCCGACGACCGTTCGGGGCATCGCCAAAGCCTCGCCGCAAGCGAAGTTCGTCGCCCCCCTCAATTGCCACCAAACCTTGTTGGACTGCGGCGTGACGGAAGACCGCATCATCCACCCGCCCGTTGACCAACCTTTTGATTTGGGCATTTTGCACTTTTACGCTATTCCGTCAGCGCACTACGGTTTTGACGAAGTGGACGGGCAGCCTTCCTACCTCGGCTATTGCATCACCCTCAACGGCGTTCGCATTTACCATGCGGGCGACACCATCCTTTACGACGGCTTGGAAGAGCGCGTCCGCACTTTCGCCCCCGACATCGCCTTTTTGCCCATCAACGGACGCGACTACTATCGCGAGAAGCGGGACATCGTGGGCAACTTGACTTTCTGGGAGGCGGCGCAATTGGCGGTCAATGTGGGCGTCAAACTCGTCATCCCGACCCACTGGGACATGTTTCCCCACAACAGCGAAAACTTTGCCCGCTTTGCCGACTGGCTTTACCATCACGCCCGCGACCAACACTTCCATGTCTTGCACGCGGGCGAGTTGTTCGTGTTCGTCAAGGAAGGCGAGTAGCGAAAGGCAAAAACAAATTGAAACGGAGGTGGCGACCATGCGTGTCGGCGTCGTGACTTTTACGGATGGGCGGAAAAGAGTAGCCGAGGCGCTGTGGGACGATTGCCTGCGCTTCCAGCGGCGACTGGTTGAGTGGCTGAAGAGCGAAGGGCATGAGGTGGTCGCCGATGAAGTCGTCGTCTGGAATTGGGAGACGGCGAAAAAGCAAGGTGGGCGAATGCGGGACACAAAATGCGATGCCGTCGTCTTCAACTTCTGCGTCTGGTCCTATCCCGACTTCACCGTCCAATGCGCCCAGCAATTTGATGCGCCGATTTTGTTCCTCGGCAACATCAACCCCGGCTATCCCGGCTGGGTCGCCTTCTTTGCGTCGGCGGGGGCGTTGGACGAAATCGGGCGCCCCTTCGGACGAGCGCTGGGCGACATTGATGACCCGAAGGTGCAAGCGACCATCCGCGAGTTTTTGCGCCGCCATTCGCCTGACAAACGCCAGAAGGGTTACGAAGCCGCCAAAAAGTTGCAAGGGTTGCGCTACGGCGAATTTGACGGTCCGTCTATGGGCATGTATACGGGACACATTGACCAAAGCCAATGGATGCATCAGTTCGGCGTCCATGTCCACCATGTCAGCCAGTTGACTTTGGCGTGGCGGATGGAAAAGGTCAGCGACGAACGGGTGGAGGCGGGCTTGAAGTGGTTGGAAGAACATGCCGCCGCCATTGAGTGGGACCCACCTTACCTTTCGCCGGGTTTGGACGGGACGCTGGCGCGCCAAATCCGCCTTTACCTCGCCATCAAGGATTTGTGCAAGGAAGAAGGGCTGGACTTTTGTGGCATCACGGGGCAACTGGACTTCACGGAATGGGAGCGGGGCATCACGATGGATTTGCCCGAAGCGCTCCTCAACGACATCGCCGATTGGGAGGAAAACCCCAAACGCGTTATCATCACGGCGACGGAGTGCGACAGCAACGGAGCATTGACGATGCAACTGATGCACCACCTTTCAGGCACGCCCGTTTTGTTCGCCGACCTGCGCCATTACCACGCCGACTTGGATGTCTATGACCTCGTGAATTCAGGGCAGCATTCGCCTTGGTTGGCGAAATACAGCGACGACTTTCGCGTCAACTGGAAGGAAGTGCACTTGCGCCCAGCGCCGAAACTTTACTTCCCCTGTGGGGGTGCATCGGCGGCGTTCTTCTCCGACCCTGCCGAGAAAGTCACCTTCGCCCGCATCACCCGCCACAAAGGTCGCTATCGGATGCACCTCTTCACGGGCAGTTTCGTTCGGTTCGGCAAGGAGAAGGACGAAGAGTTGGCGAGGATGACGACTTGGGAATGGCCGCACGCCTTCGCCCGCTTTGATTGCCCGATGGAGGTCATCGCCAAACACTTCTCCTGCAACCACATCCACGCCATCTTGGGCGATTGGGTCGGCGAATTGGCGGCGGCATGCGAATACTTGGGCATTGAACCCATCGTCCTGTCCTGACGCCTTCGTCACCGCTCCATCAACTTGCCGTCCAGTGAAATCGCCAACCGACAATAGGGGCACTCCGCAAGGGTGCGGGCATCCGCCAACCTTTCGGCTGATGCGCACCAACTTTTGGCTTGGGAGGTAACGGGGCGATGCGACGATGGATGCTGGTCGGCATGTTGACCGTTTGTTCGGTGGCGATGGGGCAAGTGACGGGGCGGTTGGAAGGTTGGTTCGTGACAGACGAAGGAGTGCCCTTTTTCATGGCGGTCAACGCGCCGACGGAACGCATTGCGTTGCGTCCCGTTTGGGGGCATTATGCCCTCACCTTGTCCATCCACGCGCCCGCACCGATGCGGGAAGTCACGGTGTTCAACCGAGGGGGGCAAACGATTTGGCGGCAAGTCATCCTGCCCCCACAGCGAACGGTCACCATCCCGCCCAATTCCTTCGTGCCTTTGCGGGTTCACGCTTCCGACGGTTTCGCTTTCCGCATCGTGGCAACCCTCGCCGATGGACGGCAATGGACGGATACCTTGACCATGCCATTGCGCCCTTTGCATCCCTTGCGCATTGACTGGCTGCAACTGCTTGCCTGTTTGGAAGCGCAGCGGTTGCTCCATCGCTACGGCAACCTTTTGCGCCCCAACCTGAGCCGTCAACCCGTCGCTTTTCGGCTTATCGGGGAAAACGGTGAGTTGCTTTGGGAACGCCCCAAACCGCTCCCTGGCTACCGACCCATTTCCCTTGCGTTGCTGCCGACGGGCAAAACTTGGTGGCGGCAAAGGCGGGTGCTGTTGCCTGCCGACCGATTTGTCGGTTACACGGCGGAAGCGGACGGGACGATGGTCTCCACTTTGTGGTCGTCACCTTGGTGGGCGTGCCGTCACCCGACGGCAGTTGCGTCCCGCTTTGTCAATGCGACTTTGAGCGTTTACTTCGCCCTTCACGAAGGGCTCCACGCTTTGACGCTGCACGATTTGCGGGAAGGAAAGACGCCGCCCGTCACGGTGCCATTAGAACGGCTTCCCGATTGGTTGGTCTGCCAATGGTTGGAATCAAAGGCGCTGGGCGAAGCGGTGAACGCTTTGGAGAACTCCGACGAAGCGGCGGCAACGGAGTGGGCGTGGGCGTTTTTGCAATTTCGGGATGAACGGCGAGCCCTTTGGGGGTGGCGCCGAGACGCCCTCACCCGTTGGGAGCAAACCGTTGAGTGGGCAGAGAACATCGCCCATTGGGGCGCCTTGACCATCCTCAAGCAATCGGACGCCTCCAAAAACAAAGCCATCCCTTACCTTCACGCCGACCCCACCGTCGCCGAATACGCCGACGACGATGCGTTGGAATGGCTCAAAGGGCGTGTGGAAGGGGAGGACTTGCATTTGAACATCGTGCGATTTTATCGGTTGGGAACGGCGCTGAACGAGTTGATGGGTGGCGACGATGATGCTGGCGTGCCGCCGTGGTTGCGTCGGGCTTTTCAGGGCGAGCGATTGGAAAAGTTGCTGGCGGAAGTGACGGGCTACAGCGTGGCATCGCCACAAAAGCGCAAGGAAGTCGTGGCGAGACGGGCAGGCGAACCGAAAGCGCAAGCGAAGTCGCTGCAAAAGCAATTGCGAACTTTGCTTTCTCCCCAACCGTCAGCACCCACCTTGACCATCCACTGCGGTGAAGCGCCTGAGGTGCGACTTCAAACGGACGACGAGGGGCGATTGACGGGATTGACATTGAAGTGGGATCATGCGGGTTTGACCGTTTCCGTGAAGGCAGCGGGTCATCTTTGGTGGCGCGACCAGAAAACCGTTGTCGTCGCCTTGCCCTCCGAGCGCCCCGATTTAATTGCCCGTCATCGGGATGAATTGACGGCATGGTTTGGCGAAATCGTGCGCTTGAACTGGGATCGGACGGACACCGAAGCGATAGTCAAGGTGGGCAATCAGCGTTGGCGATGGGGCAATGTCATTCGCTTGCCCGATTTTTGTCCGCCCGACGGATGGTTCGCCCTCCGTGACGGAAATCGGTGGCTATGGCTCAAAGCGGCGGTGCGAGGCGGGTTGCAATTGTTCGGGACGGGTGGGGTTCGCTTCACGGAAGTGCCGATGATGCCCGTCGCTTTGACGCTTCAAAAAAGTGAAGGGTTTGGCATCGCGCTTTCGCCCAGCCGAATAGCGGCGCTGACAACTTTCGCCCCAGCGGAAGCCCTTTTCGTCGCCCGAACGCCCGACGGCGTCCAGCGCCTCCGACGGTTGCAAGTGGTGACCCACCAAATTGATGGGCAGAGAGCAATCCCGCTGGCACGCCTCGCAGCAACGGCGACGGACGAACTGAGGTTGACCGTCCCCCTTCAGCCCCGCTGGTCACTGAAGCGGGAAGGCGACAAAGAGCAACTGGCTTGGTCGGTGACTTGGGCGGAAGGGGAAATGGCTTGGTCACCTTTTGGCGCCCTTCACGAAGTCACCGTCACGACGGATGTAGGCACGAAATCGTTGGCGTTTTTGACGGGCGTGCTCGCCCCGATGGTGCAAGCCATCAAGGCGCAAGTGCATGAGCAATTGTCCGAGGAGGGAGCGCAACGCTCCCGTCCCTTGTCAGGGGCTCGCGTGAGCATTTACTATTGCCCCAATGGGGAGCCTGAACCGAACCGAGGTTGGAAGGTTGCTGAAGGGGTGACGGACGAATCGGGAACGACTTTTTTGTTGCGCCCCTTTTCCTTCGGCGGCTTTGGAGCCTTTTGGATGGGCATCGCCGAGCGCCCCGATTGGGGTTGCCGAATAGCCTCTTGGAAATACCCTGCCATAGCGACCTACGAACTCTTTGGAGATTTCTCGGTCGCCTCCGCTTTCTTCCTCTTGGCGCCTCATCAAGTCGTCATCCCGATAGAATGCGTGCGCCGTTATCCCAACGGGCGAGAAGCCCCCGCCGATGTGGAAGTGATTGTCAGCCGAAGTTTCGGCGGGCGAGAAGAACGCATCCTTGCCCCCACTTTGGTTTTCGGCGGCAAAACGGCTTTCACCATCCCGACCCTCCCCCACGATTTATGGGGTCGCCCAACGGAAGCCGGTCACACCCTCCGCTTAGAAGTGCGCGATTGGCAAACGGGCGTCCGAGAGACCATCCAGTTTGGAATTGATGCCCACACGGTCTTTTTCTGGCAAAGTCAGCAAGCCCGCTATCGCTTTTTGGTCGGCTCGGAAAACGCCCCCTTACGCATCATTTTGCCCGTGCGTGAGCAGGTTACCAAACCGTGACTTTGACCCAACGCCTTCCCTTCATGGCAGCGAAAAGTCTTTCTGCCCTTCAGGGTGACGCAGGGAAATGGTCGTCACGGTCACGCTCAACCCTGCCGTTGACAAAACGCTCGTCGTGCCCGATTTCCGTTGGCAGCGGGTCGTGCGGGTGACGGAAACTTTCGTCTATCCATCGGGCAAGGGCGTCAATGTGGCGCGGGTGCTGGTGCGTTTGGGCACGCCCGCCCTCTGCTTGGGCTTCATCGGCGGGGCGACAGGGCAATTTCTGCGCGACGAACTCACCGACGAAGGCATCCCTTGCGACTTCACTTCCATCGCCCAACCCACCCGCCTCAACCTGACTTTGCGTGACCCCAATCGGCGATTGGAGAGTCACCTTGTGGAAAGCGGTCCGACCGTTACGCCCGACGAGTGGGCGACTTTCCTCGCCACTTTCCAGCGACATCTTTCGTCCGCCCGTTGGGTCGCCTTGTGCGGTTCGCTGCCAAACGGTTTGCCCGACGACGCTTACGCCCACCTTGTCCAATTGGCGAAGCGACATAGCGTCGCCGTCGCCCTGGACACCAGCGGCGAGGCGTTGCGAAAGGGGCTTGAGGCAATCCCCACGCTCGTCAAACCCAACCGCCAAGAGTTGGCGGAAGCCTTCGGAGAAGGGATGGACACCGACGAACAAATTGTCAAGGCGATTGCCCGCTTGCTTGCATCGGGCGTTCGCTACGCCGTCGTTTCCCTCGGCGCCGAAGGGGCGATCGGCGGGAGCGAAGAAGGCATTTGGAAAGCCGTCCCGCCATCCGTTTCGGTCGTCAACACCGTCGGTTCGGGTGACACATTGCTCGGCGGTTTGCTTCACGCCTTGCTGACGAAGAAGTTGCGCTTTGAAGACGCCCTTGCCTTCGCCGTCGCAGCGGGCACCGCCAACACCCTCGTGGACGGTCCAGGCTATGTGGACGCCAAAACCGTCCAAGCCCTTTGGTCACAAGTTCACCTGCGAAGGTTATGAGCGAAGTCGCCGCCAATCTTGCAACACCGCCATCGCGGCGTTGTGCCCCGCCGCCCCGATGACGCCCCCGCCAGGGTGTGCCCCAGCACCGCACAAATACAAGCCCCGCAACGGCGTCCGATATTGCGCCCAACCTGGGACGGGTCGGAAGGCGAAAAGTTGGTCGGGTGTCAAGTCGCCGTGAAAGATGTTGCCGCCTGTCAAGCCAAACTCCCGTTCCAAATCCTGCGGCGAAAGGGCTTGCAGGTGAACGATGCGGGACGAAAAATTCGGCGCAAATTCGTCCACGACGGAAAGGATGCGCTTGACAAATTCGTCCTTCCGCTTTTCCCACCCGCCAACGGGCTCGTAAGGGGCATACTGGACGAACAGCGAGACGATGTGCTTGCCGTCGGGCGACAAAGTGTCGTCCAGCACCGTCGGGATGCACATCTCCACCATCGGTCGCTCCGACGGCTCGCCCCTCACATAGTCGGCGTAAGCGCGCTCCAAAAAGGTCAGGGACGGGCAAAGGTGAATCGTCCCCCGCAGATGCGCCGTCTCGCTCCCCATGCCCCGAAAAATCGGCAAACCGTCGGTGACGAGGTTGACTTTGAACGCCGCTGCGCTCATTTTGATGAGCCGAACTTTGCGGACAAATTCGTCGGGCAAAACTTCTGGCGGCACTAATCGCAGAAAAGTCCGCTTCGGGTCGGCGTTGGACAGCACCACGCGGCTCTCAATCTCCGTCCCATCCGCCAGCGCAATGCCAGCGACAGCATCATTGCGGACAAGGATTTGCGCCACTTCCGCATCGGTCAAGATGGTCGCCCCATGTTGGCGGGCGACATCGGCGATGGCATTGCTAAGCGCCCCCATTCCGCCCCGCACATAGCCCCAAATGCCCCGCCGACCCGTGATGGCGCCCATGACATGGTGAAAAAGCACGAGGGCAGTCGTCGGCGCCGTCGGCGGCAACGCCGTCCCGATCACGCCATCCGTCGCCAGCGTGATTTTCAGCGCCTCGCTCTCAAACCATTCGCTCAGCACATCCCACGCGCTCGCCGTCATCAGGCGCGTCAGCAGCAACCGCTCCGACGGCGCCAACCGCAGGACGCTACTGAGCAATCGCAGGTAGAGGGGAAAGTCCGACGAAAACCCATCAGGGAAGCGGGGCGGAACGCAAGTCAGAAGCGGCTCAACGAAGGTCGCCAGTTTGTCCAACGCTGCCTCGTAATTCGGGAACGCTTCCGCATCGCGCCGAGAGAACTTGGCAATTTGCTCGGCGTTGAACCGCTCATCGCTCCCCAGCAACAGAAAGCCGCCATCAGGCAACGGCGTGAACGATGACGGGTCGCGCCGAAGGATTTCAAAGCCGTGACGACGCAAATTGAGGTCGCCGACGATTTTCGGGTGTAGCAACCCGCAGACATACGCTGCTGTGGACACCTTGTAACCGCCCCACAAAGTTTCCGTCGTGCAACATCCACCGAGGACGGGACGCCGCTCCACGACGCAAACGCGCAGCCCCGCCTTCGCCAAATACGCCGCTGCCACCAATCCGTTATGCCCCGCCCCGATGATGACCGCATCAAATCGCCGCTCCATCGCTGTCACCTAACCTAATCGCTCATCGTCATGCGCCAACGAATGAGAAAAGCGACCGCCAAAAAGGATGACAAGGGACGCCATACTTTCAAGCGGGATGTGGCATGGCGAAGCACATTATCGTCGGAACGGCGGGGCATGTGGATCACGGCAAGACGACGCTCATTCGGGCGCTGACGGGGATGGAAACAGACCGCCATCCCGAAGAGCGGGAGCGGGGCATGTCCATGGACTTGGGTTTCGCCCACCTGACTTTGCCCAGCGGCATCGTCGCAGGCATCGTGGATGTGCCAGGGCACGAACGGTTCGTCCACAACATGCTGGCGGGCGCTGCGGAAATGGACATGGTGCTGTTCATCGTCGCCGCCGACGAGGGCGTCATGCCCCAGACGATAGAGCATCTGGAAATCCTGCAACTGCTCCACGCCAATCGGGGCGTCATCGTCTTGACGAAGTGCGATTTGGTGGGTGACGATTGGTTGGAACTGGTCAAGGAAGATGTCGCCGAATGCATTCGTGGGACTTTTTTGGACGGTGCGCCGATGATTGCCGTTTCCGCTGTGACGGGTGAAGGGTTGGACGAGTTGGTGCGGTTGATGGATGCTGTCGCTCAGGAAGTCCCTTCCAAAGCCACTGACCGCCCCTTCCGCCTCCCCATTGACGACACTTTTGTCAAGGCGGGTTTTGGCACCATCGTTCGGGGCGCCATCTTTTCGGGGCAAGTGCGGGTCGGTGAGGAAGTGGAAGTCGTCCCGAAAGGTATCGTCACCCGCGTCCGCTCGCTTCACACCTACGGCAAGCCGACGGAAATTGCCGTCGCAGGACAGCGAGCGGCGATGAACTTGGGCGGTGTGGAGCGGGAGACGACAGAGCGGGGCGATGTCGTCTGCCATCCCGCCACTTTGCGGGCAAGCGATCGGATGGATGTGGCGTTGCGGTTGTTGCCTTCTGCGCCTCGCCCATTGAAAGACGGTGCGCCCGTTCGCTTCCACATCGGCACCGCCGAGCGCATCGGTCGGGTCTTTTTCTTTGACCGCAACGAGTTGAAACCCAGCGAAGAAACTTTTGCAGAAATTCGGCTGGACAAACCCGTCGCTTGCGCGTGGGGGGACTTGTTCGTCATCCGCAGTTATTCGCCGATGGTCACTTTAGGTGGCGGGAAAGTCATTGAGCCGCATCCGCTTCAACGGCGCCGACGCAGGGTCGCTGAAGAGTTCCATCGCATCGCCGAAAAATCGCGCAGCGAAAAAGATTTCGTCGTAACGCTCTTGCGTGAACATCCCAACGGCGTGACGGTTCGGGAGATTGCCCAACGGCTTTTTCTTTCCACCGAGCGGGCGCGCCAAATTGCCGAAGCGTTGATCGCTGAGGGTGTCGCTTTTTCATTGGACGGTCAGACGCTCCTTTGGCAGGAGCAAGTGTGCCGCTTGCGGGACAGCATCATCGTCACTCTCCGACGCTTCCACACCGAGCGCCCTTTGCGGCGGGGGATGCCGAAGGAGACACTCCGCAGTTTGGTCGCCCCTGACATGGCGGTGAACTTGTTTGAAACTTTGCTGCAACACTTCGCCCAAACAGGCGTCATCGTCGTGGAGCGGGAAACGGTGCGGTTGCCGACGCATGAAATCCGCTTGACCGAAGAGCAACGGCAGTGGGCGGAGCGAATGGAGCGGAAGGCGAAAACGGCTGGGTTTGCGCCACCTGAGTTGGAGGAATTGCTGGCGGAGTTTCCCGACCGCGAGCAAGCGATGGACTTGTTAAGTTGGCTGGTGGAACAGGGGCGTTTGGTGCGGGTTGCTGAGTTTGTCGTCCATCCCGAAACGATTGAGCGGGCGAAGCAATTGGCACGGCAACTGTGCGAACGACACGGAAGTTTTACGGCGTCGCAATTTCGCGAGGCTGCCAACACGACCCGCAAATACGCCGTCCCGTTGCTGGAATTTTTAGACCAACTGGGCGTGACCGTTCGGCGGGGCGATGTGCGGGTTTTGCGGGGGACTTGAAAGTGGTGAGGTGATGATGATGCGTCGCATCGGCGTGCTGACCAGCGGGGGCGATGCGCCAGGAATGAACGCTTGCATCCGCGCCGTCGTGCGGACGGCAATCGCAAAAGGGTTGGAAGTCGTCGGGGTTTTGCGGGGCTATGCGGGTTTGGTGCGGGGCGAATTTGTGCCGATGGAGATGCGGAGCGTTTCGGGCATCATGCATTTGGGCGGCACGATTTTGAAAAGTTCCCGCTGCCCTGAATTCTTCACTCCCGAGGGAAGAGCGCAAGCAGCCGAGCAAGTTCGCAAGGCTGGCATTGATGGGCTCATTGCCGTCGGCGGGAACGGCACTTCAACGGGGGCGCACCTGTTTTGGCAGGAGCAGCAAATTCCCATCCTTGTCTGCGCGTCCACCATTGACAACGACCTTTACGGCAGCGATTTCACCATCGGCTTTGACACCGCCGTCACCACAGCCGTCCACGCCATTGACAAAATCAAGGACACTGCTGCCGCTCACGAACGGATTTTCTTTGTGGAAGTGATGGGAAGGCATCGGGGCTTTTTGGCGCTTTATGCGGGCTTGGCGGGTGGCTGTGAGGAAATCTTAGTGCCCGAAGAACCGACAGACATTGAGGCGCTTTGCCGACGGTTGATGGAGGGGCGACGGCGGGGCAAAACTTCCAGCATCGTCGTCGTGGCGGAAGGTGATGAAGCGGGCGGGGCGTTCGCGATTGCTGAGCAAGTGCGCCAACGGACGGGTTTGGATGTTCGGGTGACGGTGCTCGGTCACATCCAACGGGGCGGTTCGCCGACGCCCAGAGACCGCATCTTAGCGAGCCGATTGGGCAACGCCGCCGTTGAGTTTTTGCTTCAAGGCGAGACGGACAAACTCGTCGGCGAAATCAAGGGCGAAATTGCCTTGACGCCCCTTGAAGACGCTATCACGAAACCCAAGCCCATTGACGAAAGCCTTTACCGATTAGCCTATTTGCTCGCGCAGTGAGGCAGGAGTTAACGCATTGCAAAATTCACACCGACGAGGTGATAGGTGATGGGCGAATGGACAGCGATAGTGGAGCAAGCGATTCAGCGCTGCAAGGGGGCGGAACTGCAAGCGCGTAAGGAGCGAAAGATGTGGGAAACGCTGAAGAAGCGTTTGCCCGAAGCCGAAACGCATCCTTTCGCCATCCTGACACTCGTTGATCAACTCCGCAAACTCAACTCTCCATTCAGGAACTGGTGCAACTGGGAAGTGGTTCACCGCCCCTTTTTGCATCACCGAAAACCATGACACTCCCAAGCCTTCCTCCCCTCGCATTGCCTTGTCCTCACCCCTTTATCCCCCTCTTGACATCCCACTTCCGCTGTGGCATCATGACAGTGCCAACAAGCCCAGCGCTGGGAGGCGACCGAGATGGCGAAGATAACGGCAATTGAGAGGGCAAAAGCCACCGCCAAAGAGAGGCTCTCTCTTGGAGAAACTCCGCCTGCCTGACCTTCTGCCTGCTTTCTCTCGCCTTTTTCGCCTCCCTCTCTTCCCCCCAACCCCCTGACCCTTCTCAAATCCCCGAACCTCAAATCGCTTACGCCCTCCACGCCGTTTGGGACCCTGACCTGACCGACAACAACCCTTCTGTCTGCACCACTTCCGACACCGTCGCCGTCCCTTCGTTTCACTTTTATGCGGGATGGAAAGACGGTGCCCCCGCCTTCTTCAGCGTTGATTGGGTTTTGATTGAAGAGTTGACGAGTGACCATGAGCCGCAGGTTTGGCTTTTGAGTCCACAGGGGGAGAGTGGTTTTCCATATGGTTGCACGATGGTGCCAGTGAGTGACCCAGAGAATTGGAACTGGACGACATGGAGTTTTGCGCCGATGATAGGTTTTGCGATGCACAACACAGCATACAGGGTGACAGTTCAATGGCGATATGGAGTTTACATGAAAGGACCGAGAGGACCTTTCCAAACTTCCATCACAATCTATGTCCAAAACTTAGTGGTGAATTCACCTGATGTCGGGAGGGTGCTCAGGTGGGACCCTGAGAAAGGGATAGCGGACACAAGTTTCAGTTACAATATTGAGTGTGCCCAGAAAAAGCAAGTTTCTGTGAAGGTGAGGATTTACGACATGAACAGGAATTTGGTCTATGAATTGACAGAGCAAAAGATTTGCCCTGGCAGTTACTCTTTCACATGGGATGGGACGGTGAACACAGGTTACTATGAATATCCGCCAGATGAATGGAGCAACATCGCACCTGCAGGCTTATACACCTTTGATGTGGAAGTAATTGCGAACCCTCATGACAGGGATGCTGTGAGAAGTCAGGCTTTGACAGTTGTTCCAGGACCTGTTGATTATTTAGGCTACGATGATGGGGGGACGCCAGAGGATGAGAGCGATGACAACCACTTGTATTACTTGCGCTGGTATGCGCTTTACAGTGGGAGGGATTCAAGTTATGGTGAGTTATGGTTGTATGACCCTGATTTGGTGAGAGTTCGGAGTTGGGCAGTTCCGATGCTGACTTGTGTGGTGCATGGATGGAGTGATGGGTTGAGGGCGAACCCTGATGGGGAAGTTCACGGGGTAATCATCCCTGTGCCCGTGAGTTTGATGGAGAAGGCAGGGATATATAGATTTGTCTTGCACTTTTATGATGACTATGCCGACAGTTATAGAAACCATCAAGTCAAGGCAGCGTTGGAGGTGAATGCTCTTGCTGAGCCTCTTAGTTTTAAAGTCTTCACTGACCCGTCAGGAGACAGTCAAGAAGGTCACCCTGGTCACCAAATAGGACAAAGGGATACAATCAAGTTTTATGTCATCATCAAAGCGACTTTAGTTTGTCATGGCAAACCCAGTTCTGATAAGATTGTATTTAGGTTAAAGCGAATCAAAACAGGGGAAGTTAAGCATAAAACGGGTTACTTGGTAACTGACCCCAATGACCCTGATGGGCCGCAAGATGTTGAGGGTGGATTAAAGAGATGGACATTCCGAACGCATAAGGTGATGGCTGAGAGGGGGGTGACGGATTGGATAGTTACGAAGGAGAAAGGGAGATGGGAAATAAAGGTAGCACCCCCTCATGAAAGTAACGCCGTCAAGTTTAAGATTAACAAACGGGCACAGATTGTCTCCGTGGCGAATAGTTGGGTGGGGGCTATACCCTCTGATCAAGAATTGTGTGATAAATTCGTAGCACGGGTCTATAATCATATAGGGATTTCTTTGCCTCTTGGCGTAAACAAGCAATACAACTCCACAACAGAGGACAGAGGATTAGGATGTTTGATTTTCTATGATTGGATAGATGAACCCGAGTGGGAGCCAGCTCATGTCGGTATTTGGGACGGTGGTTCCTCCGTTATAGACACCAATTGTAAACTCGAGGAGCATAAAGATCCTTACCGAGTAATGAAGCATGATCAACAAAAATTGGAAGATAAATACCCGAACGAGAGCAGAAAGAGGGCTCCTAAGGAACTTAAGGACTTGGATGGTGAATAAAAGTGGTGAGAAGAAAGAAATTAATCGCCTATGCTATTGTGTTGGCATTGGCAATCACTATCATTTACGGTTGTAGTTTCACCTACTCATTTGAACTTTTTTTCTCTATCCCTCTATCTCATCCCGAGGCTCCTATTGATGAATTGTGTGGAGTGATAATTGACAGTATTAGATGCATTTCCAGTCTGACCCCTGTCGCCTTAGATGCTAAGGGACGCATTTATATCTTAGGTCTTAAAAAGGGCAGGTCAAAGGTATTAGTATTAAACCGAGAAGGTAAGATAGAACGCATCATTACTCCCTACCTTAAAAACAACCGTCCCTTAGGTCGTCGGTCTCCTTTCCTTTCCGTCTCTCCTTCTGGTAACTTCATTTGGACAGTTAAAGAAGAGGGAATAGATGTTTACCGTGTCACCGTTCATGAACGCAATGGGGAAGCCAAGATGGAGTGGTTGGTCAGGGATTGTGATGTCGAGCACCACATAGCTTTCAATGCTTACTCTGAAGACGGTGCTTATTTGGTTTCGAATGTCATTGAAATTATTTGTTTCAGGTTGGGGCGGAAGGAGCCGCAGAGAATCAAACTTTCAGAAACCTTCCATCCTCCTTACCCCATCTTCTTTCATGATGGGAAATATTGGGGCATTATTGGGCTGAAGTGGTTGATCCCGAATCTAAAATTCAAGGAACAGATAGAAAAGTTCAAGATTAAGGAAGATTTGTTTGGTGTTGTCACATGGTTACCGCAAGAAGGGACGCGCTTACTTTCTGTGATTAGATTACCAGGGTTAAGTGCATCAAAAAGCACAGTAGTTCTTCAATGGATTGATGAGCAGGGTAATTTTTACCACATTCGTGGTGGATATACCTCGTTGTATGACTCTTTGCCATCTTGGGCGAGGGAGGGGATTTGGGGAGAGAGGATAGTCAAAATCCTAAAGGCATTAAGGCTCTATGATCGTTTCCGTAAACTGGAGCAGAATGTAACCGTTTGGATTTTTTCGCCAAGAGGGGAACTTAGAGAGGTTATCCGACTTCGGCAGGTCATTCGTCCCCGAAAAGGGGAGAAGTTAGAATACGGGCAATTGGTGAAGGTAGATGATAAGGGCATTTATTGGGAGGTGGAGAAAGTGAATGAGCCGAGGGAGTATCGGATTGTTCGGATTGTAAAGAAGAGGCGGTGGCAGGTTTGGTGGGAGGCTTTGCGTTCTTGGTTTAGCCCTGTCTACCCAAGAGGAAAGGTGCCCCAATGAGATGGGATAACGCCCCAGAGAATTGGAACTGGACAACCTTTAGTTTTGCCCCGATGTTGGGATTTGCCATGCACAATGCCGCTTATCGCATCACTGTTCAGTGGCGATATGGAGTTTACATGAAGGGGCAAAGGGGACCGTTTCAAACTTCCATCACCATCCATGTCCAAAACTTGGTAGTCACTTCTGATCCAAGAAAACTCATCAAATGGGATCCTGAGCATCCCGAACTATGCGATACCACCCTAAGTTACAGCCTCCAATGTGCTCAACGAAAACAAGTGACAGTGAAAATAAAAATTTACTCGGTGGAAGGATGGCAAGGGATGGAATTGAGCGATACTTTTATTTATCCCGACAAATCAAGTGATACAGTAGACTTAGCACCCCTCTTTGGGACTTGGCAATTACCGAAAGGGCTTTACACATTTGATATTCAAGTTACAGGAACAGCCCCTTATGACCGAGATAGCCCAAGAAGTAACGCGGTGATCATTCCTCATGTAGAGGCAAGGCTCATGAAAATTGGGTTGACAACGCGTGCTGGCGTCATCAATGGGGATTATTGTCTATGTTCTGACAGGGATGCCAAGCAAGTTTTCGTTTCATTTTATGACCCAACCTTTGACCAACCGATGTTCCCACCAACATATCCTTCTGACTACCGACGACCCAGAATATTGCATGAGGTAACCTTCACAGGGCGTTTGAATTATGCGTGGGTATACTGGATTCTCGTTGAGGCGCAAGACGACCATCCCAAGGCTAACAAGGTTCATGAACGCCGTTGGGCACTACCTTTAGCAGGTGTCTTGGTTGTCCCTTCGTGCACTAACTTCGCTTTTGTGGCCGATGTGGACACATCAAGTGACGCCCGAAGTGCTTACATCCAATTAGGGGCAATTTGGGATCCATACGCTTGCGATTATCTCTCCTGCTACTCAGGATTTTATCCCCTCGGTGAGAGAGGCGGTGTGGTTATTAATGCTTCTAAGGATGTCGGTATGACAGCGCTTCAAGAAGATGCTGTCTTTTCCTATACGCACCATGCATGGTTTAATTGGTTGCCAATGTTTAATCCAGCAATCACTGTTGATGATATCCAAAATTTACCTGATGGAGCACTAAGTCAACTTTTGCTGGCAGTTCTCAGCGGTTGCAAAACCGCTGCCGTGAAGGATGATCTTGGGAATTGGGTTTATAACATCACACATGCTATTGTGGATAAAGGTGCAAAGGTTGCTGTTGGTTTTACTCAAAGCCCACACAGTTTTGAAACGATGATGTATTTTGATGAACGACTTTGGTATTACTTGACTAAAAATGGCAACAACGTAACGGCTGCAGTTTATTATGCAAAGGAGGATACAGAAGGTAAATATGGTGTAGGCAGTTCTGGTGAGCCTGTCCGCGTTGGCGACGGGACGACAGTTTTGTATCCAGCCCGATGTGCACCATAATCATTGGGAGGTGTTGGTCATGAAGGCGCTCTATTGTGCGTTCGCCTTGGTGATGTTGCTCATCACTGTCAGCGAGAGCCAACAAGGCACGAAGATCTCGGTAGAGCAGGCGAAAGCCATCGTTCGGCAATTTGAGGGGAAACCAAATCTCTCCCTGCCAGAACCGAAAATCTACCAAGTCAATGATAAAGTCCTCTATCACTTCCATTTGCCCAACGGTGACGAATATCGCATTGACGCTTTTACTGGCGAGATTCAGTCGGTCTTTTACGGTAGCCATCAAGCCCGTAAGACTACCAAGGACATCCTTGCCAACGCCCTACCGTTATCCAAGTTAGAGGCGATTGCTTGGAATCAGGCGCGACGGCTCTACAGGGATTTTGTCAACAGGAAAATGGTGCTTGTCAACAAATACTTTGACGGGGAAGCCTATACATTTCAATTCCGCGAGCGACTCCCCAACGGTGCCCTCACGCAGAATGGATGCACGGTAAGCGTTAGAGCGGATACGGGGCAATTACTGTTTTATGCCCAAACCTTCGTTGATATCCCACCAGAGGCTGCTGAGGCACCAGCGATAAGCAAAGAGCAGGCGTTAGAAGAGGTAAGGCGGTCTCTCGGTTTGGCTGAGATCACTCGTGTGGAGCGTGCCTTATTGGAATTTCACCGAGGTAGGCTGGTTTGGTTCTTTATGGTTGAAGGTCCTTTGCCGGATGGAACAACTTATCTATGGTCCGCCCTTGTGGATGCCAAGACTGGTAGGATTTTGGAGAAAGACAAAGCACTTGCCCCTCCCTTCCGACAACCGTTGCGGGGGCACACGATGGTGGGTGGGTTTTTGTTGAAGCAAGAATATGGTCCTCTCGCAAGAGGCAAAAGGCTTTTTGTGCCTTCAGAAATTTTTGAGGCGTTAGGGATCACGGTGAAAAAACAAGAAGGTCAATGGACCTTGTTTGCCCAGCGGCGGAAGTTAGTCGTTAAGGAGGAGAATTTCGTGGAAGAGAATGGACGGCTTTTTCTATCGCCGATGCTTCTTCCCCAGTTACTTCCAGACTTTGTGCTCTGCGTCCAAGAAGATTTTGTCCGTAGGAGTGTAAATATCCTTTGTGCCAATAAGGAAAGTCTTGGGAGTCTCATAAGATATGGCAAAGTGAGACAGTTAAATATAAAGGATTGGCAGTTTCAAAGGGTGTATAGAAAACTGTGTCAAATGAATTTGCTAAAGTAATGACCGAAATATGGCTTAGGTCAGTCAAATGGCGCTGCAGAGGGCGGAAGTGTTCTCGGTGCTGGAACTTGAGCGGGTCGTTGACCATTTGAACGGGTTGTCTATCGTTTCCTGACAGCGAGTTCACCAATAGCGGGCGCCCGCAACATTCACCTTCAGCAAGTAGACGGAAGTTCTCGCCGTGATGAACAAGTGCTTTCCGTCAGGTCCGCCAAAGCACAAGTTGGCGGGGACTTCAGGTAACTGCAATCGTCCCAGCAAAGTGCCATCCGAGGCGAAAACCCAAATGCCGTCAGGTCCCGTCACCCACAAGTTGCCCCGTTCGTCCACCCGCATCCCGTCGCCCGCGCCATCCTTGCCTTCCATTTTCGCCAAATCTCGTCCCCCTTTCAGCGAGCCATCGGGCAAGACTTCGTAAACCCGAACGACATTGCGCTGGCTGTCGGTCGTGTAGAGCCATTTGCCGTCAGGCGATAAAGCCAAGCCGTTGGGTTTGGGTTGCTGGGTCTCGTCGGCATAAACGCGCTGCAAAGTGCCATCGGGTCGGATGAGGTAGATGCCTTCAACGGGTTGGGTCTTGAATTTGGGGTCGCCGAAGACGGGGTCGGTGAAATAGATGCGCCCGTCTTTGGTGGCGATGATGTCGTTGGGTTGATTGAGGGGTTTGCCTTCGTATCGGTCGGCGAGGACTTCCAGTTTACCTGTCGTCAAATCGGTGCGGGTGACGCGTTTGTTGCCAAAACCTTCGCAAGTCAGCAAACGCCCTTGCGGGTCAAAAGTGTTGCCGTTCGCCCCGCCACTCGGCTCGCGAAAAACCGTCAATTTGCCGTCGGGGTGAAGGCGGTAAATGCGATTGGCGGGAATGTCGCTGAAGATAAGCGTGCCATCGGGGGCGTAAGCAGGACCTTCGGTGAAGCGGAAACCTGTCTGCAAACGATACAGGCGCGCATCAGAGGCGATGAGTTGGTGGAACGCTTCCGTTGCTGGTCGGATTTGCAACGGCACTTCTTGACCGAATTGCCATGCTGTCACGCCCGTCCCCTCCTTGCCTGCGAGCAATCCCGTCCAGATCAGCAACCATGCCAACAGCACGCCTTTGACACCTCCACATCGTCTTCAAGTCATCGTGGCAAACTTTGTCACGCCGATGGGCGTTCGTCCGTTGGGCAATGCCCATTCGTCAAAAAGGATGGAAGGAGGGTTCAAGGATGCGAAAGGTGCTGGGGCTGATTGCCGTCGTTGCGATGTCGGTGGTGGTCGCCTCCTTTGCCCAAGAGGAAAAGGGCTTCGTGTCGTTTTTCAACGGCAAGGACCTGACTGGCTGGCATGTCATGGGCACGCCGTCATGGAAGGTAGAAAATGGTGTGCTCGTTTGCACGGGCGAAGGGGGCGGTTGGCTGCGGTCGGATAAGCAATACGAGAATTTCGTGTTGCGCTTGGAGTTCCGAATCAGCAAAGGCGGCAACAGTGGCATCTTCATCCGCTCGGCGTTGGAAGGCAATCCCGCCTTCACGGGCATGGAGGTGCAAATCTTGGACGATCACGGTCGGCAGCCGACGCCCCACACGACGGGCGCCATTTACGACGCCGTCGCGCCCAAAAAGAACATGTCCAAGCCAGCGGGCGAATGGAACTTCGTGGAAATCATCTGCAGCGGTCCTTGGGTCGTCGTGGCGATGAACGGAGAAGAAATCGTGCGGGTGAACATGGACGAACACCCGAAACTGAAGGGGCGGTTGCGCAAGGGTTACATCGGGTTGCAAAATCACGGCAGCCGAGTTGAGTTCCGAAACATCCGCATCAAGGAGTTGCCGTAAACTTTAGGGCGAGGTGAACGATATGCCGAAGGAACGGCTCGTCACTTTGAGGGAGTATGTGCAAGAGGCACTGAAAAACGCCGTCTATGAGAAGGACACGGAAGTTGATGCAGTTGCCGCATGGATTCCTGACTTGCCCGGTTGCTTTGTGCAAGGTCGCACTTTTGAGGAGGCGCGGGAGGACTTGATTGACGCCATTGAACTTTGGGTGATGTCGGCGTTGATGGACGGAGACGAAATTCCTGTGATCAACGGTTGTCGTTTGGCAGTGACGGCTCAAAGGGGGAAGGCAAGTGGGGCAGTCAAGAGGAAGGCTCACGCCCGTGCCGAGGCGCGAACTCATTCGCAAACTGCGTCGGTTGGGTTTTGAAGGTCCTTTCAGTGGCAAGAAGCACGAATACATGCGCAAAGGCAATATCCGCATCATCATCCCAAACCCGCACGGACGAGACATCGGTCCAGTGCTATTGCGTCAAATCCTTAAGCAAGCAGGCATCAGCATTGAAGAATGGCTGAAGGCATGAAAGTGCAAATTAAGGAACTGCGTTGAAAGGGGCATAGACAAAGTTGCCGTAAACTTTAGGGCGAGGTGAACGATATGCCGAAGGAACGGCTCGTCACTTTGAGGGAGTATGTGCAAGAGGCACTGAAAAACGCCGTCTATGAAAAAGGCGAGGTGCTGGATGTCATCATCGCTGAAGTGCCTGATTTGCCCGGTTGCTTTGTGCAAGGTCGCACTTTTGAGGAGGCGCGGGAGGACTTGATTGACGCCATTGAACTTTGGGTGATGTCGGCGTTGATGGACGGAGACGAAATTCCTGTGATCAACGGTTGTCGTTTGGCAGTGACGGCTCAAAGGGGGAAGGCAAGTGGGGCAGTCAAGAGGAAGGCTCACGCCCGTGCCGAGGCGCGAACTCATTCGCAAACTGCGTCGGTTGGGTTTTGAAGGTCCTTTCAGTGGCAAGAAGCACGAATACATGCGCAAAGGCAATATCCGCATCATCATCCCAAACCCGCACGGGCAAGACATTGACCCAGGGTTGATCCGACGCATCCTTAAGCAAGCAGGCATCAGCATTGAAGAGTGGCTGAAAGCATAAAAAGCAAGGAGGTGTTGCCGCATGACGGGCGAGAAAGACGAACGCCAAGAGGTTTCGCGCCGCCAATTTTTGAAGACGGCGGCAGGGGCGTTAGCCGTTGGGGCGATGGCGGGTGGCTTCAAGCCCAGTCGCGCCTACGCACTGGCGGGAAGCCAGCGTGTCATCGGCGCTAATGACCGCATCAACATCGGCATCATCGGGTGCGGTGGAATGGGACATGCCCACCTTGGAACCCTCGTTCGAGCCATTCAAAAGGGCGAGGAAAATGCTGAAATTG
>Ga0209670_100424_pt1 | contig 25745 bp, 26 predicted proteins | sample PerSpoBPS_BMetaG_FD_184741 | JGI IMG/M metagenome (GOLD analysis project Ga0209670, IMG submission 184741) | Thermal spring microbial communities from Yellowstone National Park, Wyoming, USA - Perpetual Spouter B (PS_B) MetaG (SPAdes) (version 3) | ecosystem: Environmental > Aquatic > Thermal...
AACTTTTACCATAGGGTTTAATTATAAATTACTTCTGTTCCTCAAGGGCAGAAATTGCAAGCTTTATCTCGTGCAACAGAACCGCCGGTGTTCTTATTGGGTATGGAAGTCTATCCACCACCTCCTCAGCGGGATGGGTTTTTATCTTTACACCTTTTAGTTTTTCCTTTAGTGCTTGGCTATCTTGGATTGGAAACTTCACGCCCCTTAGGTGCTTTAGCACCGCATAAGCCCAAGGAATATCAAGGGCTCTTGCCACCTCTTCTGCCACAACGGTGCAAAAGTGACTTAGGATTTCAGCTTCGTTGCCCTCCTTGACCATCTTGTATGCAAGCTTTGCAATACCTCCCGCGGTGTGCACCTTCATCTCCTTCAGCTCTTCTTGAATCTTTTCTATTGCCAAGGTTGGGTCTGCCCTTAGGATGCTCCTAACTGTGTTTTTGGTGAGCCCTACCTTTTGGGCTATCTCCTCCTCAGTGCGCAGATATTCCTCCTTCAAGACCACCACATAGGCTGCCCTTGCCAAGCTGGGTAGCCATGTAAGAGTCCTGAACTCAGTCAGCTTGCTCAAACCACCCAGAAGGTCGATGGCCTTAAAGAAGACCCTCGTAACAAGCTGTTCAAGATCTGCGCCCGCTTCACTTGTTGGCACTCCTGTGATTTCAATTACCATGGCTTTAACCTCCTATGGGTTCTTTTATTCTAACCAAGCCTGTTTCTGTGATCTCAAGGAAGTGGGTTCTTGTATCGTGCCCGGACATTCTACACCCGTCTATCCTAAAGAGCCTAACTATATCTCCCACACTCTTTTTATACATCTTTGCCTTGTAGGGAGAGTCTATAAGCTCCTTTGCCAAGACCATGGTGCCATCCACTATGTGCCCCACCGCGTAGCCTCCAGCCGCCTCCGCAGTTAGCTCCTCATGACCGCTTCTCTTTTGAGACACAAAGATCGCAGTCTGATACCACTTTTTCATAAAGTTGTACAGCCGTCTAACAACAGCCCTCGCCATCATCTCCTTGTTCTCAAATAGACCCGTCACAGAGTCTATCACGGTAAATTTGACCTTGTAGTTCTTTATAACGTAGGCTAAGGTTGCCAAAAGGTCTGGCACATTTTCCCTGATTCTTGTGGAGGATGCGGCGTCTATGAGGATTATGTTGTCCTGAAACTGTTCAAAGTCCAAACCCATAGCCATTGCCCTGAGCTTTAGGGACGCAGACACAAAATTGGCGGGAGATTCAACGGTTACAAAGGCAACTTTATCTCCTCTGCTGGCACGGAAAACGGTAAATTGTTCTGCCATCAGAGACTTGCCCGTGTCGGAAACCCCCGTAAGGTTCATAACAGAATAGGCTGGTATGCCTTTGAGGGAGACCTTTTCCAACTTTTTGCCTACCTGCTTTACTATGAAAAAGAGGTCATCTAAACCCTCTATGCCGGTGGCCACTCCGTAGAGCTCCGGAGCCTTTGCTATAGCTTGGGAACCCGTATATACCGCCGAAAGGTCCGGCTCTACCTCTTCCCTCCTTATTTCTTCTCTTTCTTCAAATTCTGCCATGGGTAAAAATATAACACTATTTTTTCAGTTGTGAAAGCTCTCTTGCGGACGCATAAAGGATCGCCTCTGCCACCACCTGGTTATCCACCTTGGCGGTGCCCTTCATCTTTGAAAGGCTCTTTTTGAGGGCGATAACCTCCAACTCAAGGATAAGTTGATCGCCCGGATAGACCGGCTTTTTGAACCGGGCGTCATCTATGCCCGCAAAAACTACTGCGTATTTGCCAATCTCCAAGTTCAAAGACTTGATCATCAAAATTCCACCCACCTGTGCCAGAGCTTCAAGGATATAAACACCCGGCATAAGGGGAAAGCCTGGGAAATGCCCTTGAAAGTAGGGCTCATTTATGGACACGTTTTTTAATCCTACTATCCTTTTTCCCAGTTCTATCTCCAAAATTCTATCCACAAGCAGTAAGGGATATCTGTGAGGAAGAATTTGCATTATTTCCAGTACGTCCATCGGATAAAATTATAAGGGTGAAATTCTTAGAAGTTGCCCAGTTCTTTCAGAAGCTTGAAGAGACCACCAGCCGGCTTGAAATGTCCGAGCTACTTTACGAGCTTTTCTCAAAGGCTGACAAAGAAGAGATTGGAAAGCTTGTCTATCTCACTATGGGGGAATTGGTGCCCTCCTTTGTAGGTTTGGAGTTTGGAGTTTCGGAAAAGTTAGCCCTAGAGGCCCTTTCAAAGGCGGTGGGTATTAGGTTAGCCCAAATACAGCAGATCTATAAAAAACTTGGTGATGTGGGAATGGTTGCTATGGAGGTCATAAAGAGGGAAGGAAGGGGGCTTAGTCTTTCACAGGTCTATGATGAGCTGATGGCAATAGCCAAGGCTAGGGGAACCTTAGATAAGGTTATGCTTCTTATAAACCTCCTTAAAGCATTATCTGGCGTTGAGGCAAAGTTTGCACTAAGGATCATTGTGGGAAACCTTCGTCTGGGAGTGGGTACCGCAACCATCATAGAAGCATTGGCACTGCTCTTGGGAAGCAGGTATTATAAAGATTTAGTGGAAAGGGCATACAATCTGTGCTCGGACCTTGGTCTTGTAGCCCGCACACTGGTGGAAAAGGGAAAGGATGGACTTTTGGAGTTTAAGATAGAGCCCGGATACCCTGTTCGGATGGCCCTGGCGGAGAGGGTCGCAGATGCGGAGGAGCTAATCAGAAGGCTTGGAAGGTGCGCCATAGAGGCAAAGTATGATGGCTTTAGACTGCAAGTTCATAAAAAGGGTAAGGAGGTGTATATCTACTCTCGCAATCTGGAACCCATGACGGATATGTTTCCTGAGATAAAGTCTGCGGTTGGAGAACTTCCGATAGAAAGAATTATCTTAGAGGGTGAGGCGTTGGCGGTTAATGAGGAGACGGGAGAGTTCTATCCCTTTCAGATTACCATTCAAAGAAAGAGAAAGTATGATGTTTATGAGTTTGCAAAGGAGTACCCACTAAAGCTCTTTTGCTTTGACCTGCTGTATTTGGAAGGTGAGGACTATACGGTCAAGCCCTTCATTGAAAGAAGGAAAAAGTTGGAGGAGTTGATCGTTCCCGGTAATACTCTGGAGCTTTCGGAGCTTAAAATCGTTGATTCGTCAAAAGAGGTGGAGGATTTCTTTGAGGATGCCATAGTTAGAGGGCTTGAGGGTATTATGGGCAAAAGGCTTGATGCGCCATACACAGCAGGTTCAAGAAACTTTAACTGGGTAAAGCTAAAGAGGAGCTACAAGGGACAGTTGGCGGACACCCTGGACCTGGTAATCGTGGGCTACTTTTACGGAAGGGGTGCAAGGAGCAAACTTGGAATAGGTGCCTTGCTTACCGCGGTCTATGACCCTTCCACAGACACCTTTAAAACCATCTCCAAGGTAGGCTCGGGCTTCACAGAAGAAGAATGGATCAAGCTAAAGGAGATGTTAGACCACATAAAGTTAGAACACAGGCACGCGAGGGTTGATTCTCTCATAACTCCTGACGCGTGGGTAGAACCAAGGTATGTTATAACTGTTTCCGCGGACGAGATCACCCGCTCGCCTTTGCATACCGCCGGGAAGGTAGGCGATGGTCCAGGATACGCCCTCCGATTTCCGAGGGCTGTTAGCTTTGTTAGGGCAGACAAACTGCCAGAAGATGCTACAACGGTGGAAGAGGTACTGAGAATGTTCCAGATGCAAAAGAAGGTTAAGATTGAGGAGTAAGTGGCGGCGGGAGGACTCGAACCTCCGACCTGAGACTTATGAGATCTCCGCTCTAACCAGCTGAGCTACGCCGCCTGCTATATTAATATTATATAATGCGAGTCGTAATAGTGGGCAACGGTCCAGCTTCCGCCTCTGCCATAGAAGCCTTCAGGCAGGTGGATCAGGATTCGGAAATCATCGTGCTGTCTGATGAGCCTTATCCTACCTATGCACCCAACTGTATGGAGAATGTGATCCGGGGGGACATTTCAGAGTCTGCCCTCTTTTACAAGGGTGGCTTTGAGTTTTACGAGCGCCACAGGGTGGATTTCAGACCAAACAAGGAGGTGGTGGGCATTGATAACAAAAGAAAGGTGGTGATCGTCAAGGGCGGGGAGGAAATTCCCTACGATAAGTGCCTGCTTGCGGCGGGTGCCAGCGCCTTTATTCCACCCATACCCGGAAGGGAACTGGGAGGTGTAACCACCGCAAAGAATTTGGATGATGCCAAAAGGATCAGAGATCTTGTGCTCTCTGGAAAGGTTAAAAGGGTTGTGATCGTGGGGGCTGGTCCCATAGGGGTGGAGGACGCGGAGACGCTAAGAAGCATGGGTTTAGAAGTTGCAGTGGTGGAGTTCTTTGACCGAGTCCTTCCAAGGATGTTGGACAAATACATGGCGGACAGGTACATGGAAATACTGCAGAGGGAGGAGGGTATAGAGTTTTATCTGAACCATCAGGTTGTGGCAATTCATGGGGAGGATGGATGGGTGGAGGCGGTGGAGATCGTTCAAAACGGGAGCGACAGGAGGAAGTTCTTGAGGGCAGATTTGGTGATCCTCTCCACCGGCGTTAGACCAAGAACCCACTTGGTTGCCAACACAGACATAAAGCTTCACATAGATGAGGTCCGTGGTAGAGTAGTAGGCGGTATCCTTGTGGATGAATATCAAAGAACCTCGGACCCGGATGTGTATGCAGCCGGGGACATATGCTCAGGCATTGACGCTTGGGGTAGGCACAGATGGATCGCCCTCTTTCCACCAGCCCAGCAAGGTGGTGCGGTAGCGGGCTACAACATGGCAGGCTTAAAGGTAAAGCATTCAGGGCTCGTAGATTACAACGCGGTAAAGACGCGCTCGGTGCCCGCAGGCAGTGGAGGGCTCTTTGAGGATGCAGAAAGCTCCTTGGTTTTTGAATACGAAGAGTACTTGATCAAGGTCTTTCTAAAAGAGGGTAAGGTCTATGGTTATCAGTTTGTGGGAAGACCAACCAAAAGAAAACTAAACCAATCTAATCCTTTCCTTAAGGGCTTAGACGCTAAGGCATTTCTAAACAACAGAGGTTTGGGCTTAGAAGCCAGTGGCGTGCTTTTCCATCACTTCATAAAGCAGAAGGACAGAACCTTTTCCTCGGAGGTCATAGAGGTTATCAAAAGGGGCATGCTAAGAAGCTTAGGAAACCCTAAGTTTGAGCTTCCGCTGTTTCATCGGGAATGAAAACTTCCACCCTATTCCTTCCTCCCTCCTTTGCCCGATAAAGGGCAATGTCCGCCTCCTTTATAAGCTCATCTATATTCTGCATACCCTTCCTGTATTGAGAGATGCCTATGCTCACTGTAAATACGATTACAATAGAACCATGCTCTACTGGTTTTTTGGCAACGGTTGCCCTTATCCTTTCCGCCAAAACCCTTGCTCCCTCCAAGTCTGTGTTGGGAAGCAGAACCAAAAATTCCTCTCCGCCAAACCTGGCGCATATGTCCGATTTTCTTACTATACCTCCGAGTACATCTGCAAAGGCCTTCAAAACCACATCCCCAACATCATGCCCATAGGTATCGTTGATCTTCTTAAAATGGTCTATGTCTATAACCAAAAGGGAAAGGGGTTTTTCGTATCTCTTTACCTCTTCAAAGATAAGGCTTGCGTGTTCAAAGAAAAACCTTCTGTTTGGCAAACCGGTGAGTGGATCATAATAAGCCAGTTCCTGAAGCTCTCTGTTTTTCTCCTCAAGTTCAGAAAGCAACCTACCTATGGTAAGGGCTGTATCCACCAAGTTATTCCTCAAATAGTCAAGCTCATCCTTTGGCTTGTCAGTCTTCAAAAGCTCAATTCCTGAAAAATTACCCTCTTTGATCCCGCTGGATAACTCCTGAAGCTTTACTATTCTGTTCACCAAATTTTCAGAGAATAAATAGAGGAGTAGAAAGGACAGAAGGGAAAGTGCAAAGGAATAAACACTAAGAATACCCATAAGCACATAGAAATTTATGTATATTTGGGAGACATCCTTTATAAAAAGCACCTTTCCCATAGGAAAACCTTTCCTATCCGAGAGAGGGAACTCTACCACCAAGTTCTTTTTCCATAACTTACCATATACCGCATAGCCCCTTGTATCAAGGGGAACATTTAAAACATCCTGTTTTGACATGCCCGCAATAACATAGTTATCCTTGAATATCTTACCTTTTACAAATCTGTCCAAAAATTCCTTGGGAAGTTCTTCTACATAGTACCTGTTGTATAAAATTACCCACTCTACCCTATTAAATTTCCTTATTACCTCCAACAATTCCACAAAATTTACTCCCAAAAACCAGCATTCGTTGCCTATTGAGGTATTTTTCCCGTAATAAATTGAATCGGTGGTGAGCCAGTAGTAAGGTCTGCCAGTGCAGTTGCCATTAATCTTAAAGGCTATGTAGTATCTATTCTCTGATGACTTTGGCAGAGTGCTAGCAAGCTCAAGATCCTTAAGCTTATGCTCAAGCAAACTGTTTAGGTTGTTATACAGAAAGTCCCTCTCCTTGATCAGGCTGTGTTGACTTATTCTTTGAAAAATAAAGAAAAGAAAGGCTACCGTGGGCAAAAAGGTTATTAAAAAAGATACAATGATCCTGAGTAGAACCCTTCTTTTTAACATTCAAAGAGTTCTCTCCTCAAAAAGCCATCAAAGACCCTGACAACTCCTCCTTCTAAGAAAACTTCCTTGAACTCGTCGTCAAAGTCTATGGCGAGTACCTCTCCACCTTTGGTTAGAACTCGCACGGGCTTTTTTGAAACAATGCCATTTTTGTAGGCTATTAGGGCGGAGGCGGTGGCACCTGTTCCACAGGCTAAGGTTTCTCCCTCCACGCCCCTTTCGTATGTCCTTATTCTTATGGCATCGTCTCCCTCCCGTTCTATAAAATTTACGTTTGTGCCCTTGGGTTGGAACTCAGGATGGAACCTTATTGCCCTGCCAAGCTTTTTCACATCAATATTTTCAAGGTCGTTTACTACTGCCACAAAGTGTGGCACGCCCGTGTTTATAAAGTATCCTTCTATACTCTGTGTGTCCAAGATCAAGGAGACCTCTCTGTAGTCTTTGGGTGGTGTAAGCTGGACCTTTATTCTCTTGCCACCTTCCAGAACATAAGCCCTTATAACTCCCGCCAAGGTTTCAAAACGCACCTCTTTGCCCACTATCCCCTCATCAAAGGCAAACCTAACCGCACACCGAGAACCATTACCGCACATCTCTGCCACAGACCCGTCCGAGTTGAAAAATTGCCACTTAAAGTGGTTCTCCGGATTCTCTGGGTTCTCTATAAGTATTAACCCATCCGCCCCAACTCCCGTATGAAAGGCGCAAACCCTTTTTACAAACTCTTTAATATCAAGGTTCAAAGACCTTAAAAACTCCTCAACCTTTCCATCTCTGTTGTCTATGACCACAAAGTCATTGCCCGAACCCTGAAGCTTGGCAAAACGCATGAAAAAATTTTAGCAAAGATCAAAGCTTTATGAGATGCTCATAAACTATTTTTCCTCCCAGACTTCCCTGATAGAAAAGCAGGATCACCAAAAGCACCAAAAGAACAGTGAAAACGTTTCTAAAGACGGGTTTTTTGTCCATCAAAAACCTTACAACACCCAAAGCCAAAAAGAGAGGCGCCAGAGATAGACCAAGATACTCGTGGATTTTAAAGGACGGTACATGATGGAGAATATCTTCTATTGGCTCGTGGGCTATGATGCCCGAGACACTGCCTCCTACCACCGCAAGAACGCTAAGGTAGGTGATGAGGGCATGCAATCCGTCGGGCTGGATTTTTTTGAACCTGTAGTAAAGGTCTATCACCAAAAGGGCAACGGGCAGGGCTATGGCAAAATGGACCACCGGCGGGTGAACCTTTATGAGGTCTACTGCTTCCATCTTACTTTTACCTCCTTATAAAATCTTAATACTTCTGCACCAAAACCACACAAAAGCAGGCTATTCCCTCCTCTTGGCAAAACCCCTCCCTTCTTTTGCCTTTTAGGGAAACCTGATCCCTTTCCACACCCAAGAGCTTGGCTAAGTTCTCTATGAGCCTTTCTTTGATGGGTGCGATCTTTGGTTGGTCTGCCACCAAGGTGCAGTCCACATTGACTATGCGGTAGCCCTTTTCGTGCAATTTTTCTAAAGCGGTCTTTAGAAAGATGACAGAGCTTGCGTTCTTCCACTTTGGGTCTGTGTCTGGAAAGAGTTGTCCTATGTCCCGTTCTCCGATCGCAGACAGAAGGGCGTCTGTGATAGAGTGCAGGACTACATCTCCGTCCGAGTGTCCCTTTAGTCCCTTCGGGAAATCTACGCGCACACCCGCTAAGATTAAAGGTTTGCCCTCCTCAAAGGGATGGGCATCAAAGCCAAAGCCTACCCGGAACATCACAAAATCTCCCTCAGCACCTCTATGGCAAAATCCACATGTTCCTTTTGGATTATCAAAGGTGGAACAAACCTTATGACCCTTTCCGCGGTGCAGTTTATGAGCAGTCCTCTTTCCAAGGCTTTTAAAACTACCTCTTGGCAGTTTTCCTCCCTCTCAAGCCCCAGCATCAACCCCCTTCCCTTTACCCTTCCAAAGGAACTGAGCCTTTCTTTGAAGTAGTTTCCCACCTCTTCCACATGGTCCAAGAGCTTTAAAACCTTTTCTATTACCACCTTTGCACAGGCGCAGGCTAAAGCATTGCCCCCAAAGGTAGAACCATGACTTCCGGGCTTAAAGGCTTGGGCTACCTCCTCCCTTGCGATCACACAGCCTATGGGAAAGCCACCACCAAGCCCCTTTGCCAAGGTTATGATGTGTGGCTTTATGCCAAAATGCTGATAGCCATAGAACTTACCCGTCCTCCCTAAGCCCGTTTGAACCTCATCCACTATGAGAAGTAGCCCCTCCCTTCTGCAGAGCTCCTCCACCTTTGCCAAAAACTCGCCCTCCGCCTCGTTTATGCCACCTTCCCCTTGGATCACCTCAAGCATTATGCCCGCGGTTTCTTTCCTCAGAAGCCTTTCTACAGATTTTATATCGTTGAGTTCTGCATAATCAAAACCATCAAGCAGTGGTTCAAAGCCCTTATGGATCTTCTCCTGAGCTGTAGCAGACATAGCCCCAAAGGTCCTTCCGTGAAAGGAGTTCTTAAAGGTTATAATTCTGTATCTTTTTTCTCCCTTCTCCCAGAAGTACCTTCTTGCCAGCTTTATGGCTCCCTCGTTCGCCTCTGCACCGCTGTTGCAGAAAAAGACCTTTGCGGGCTCGCCAAACTGCTCCACCAACAGCTTTGCAGTTTCCTCCTGCCAAGGGTTCTGGTAAAGGTTAGAAACATGCCAAAGTTTGTGTGCCTGCTCACACAGTGCCCCTACAAGGTCTGGGTCCGAGTGCCCCAGCACATTCACCGCCACCCCACCCACCAAGTCCAAGTATCTTTTACCCTTTTCATCGTACAGATAAACTCCCTCTCCACGCACAAAGGAGACAGGAAGCCTTTTGTAAGTGTCCATCAAAAAGCTCATGAGAGAAACTCCCTTAGTCTGTTTATTGCCTCCCTTAGCTCTTCCTCCCTCCGAGTGTAGGCTAACCTTACAAAGTGATTAGTTTGGTTTTTCCCAAAGTCTATGCCCGGCGTGAGGGCTACCTTTGCCCCCTTTAGAACCTCAAGGCAGAACTCGTAAGCATCCTTGGAGTATTTGCTGGTGTCCGCCCAAAGGTAAAAGGCACCACTGGGCTTTCCCTTTATAGGCAGAATATCCTTTATGCCCTCGTATAGCAGGTCCCTGCGTCTTTTAAAGGTTTCTTTGACCTTTGAAAGGTAATCGTAATCAAAGGCACCCAGGGCGGAATACTGACTGAGAGTAGGAGCACATATATAAACGTTTTGCATGACTACCTCCGCCCTTCTTATGAGGTCCTCTGGTAGGATCATCCAACCCACCCTAAAGCCGGGCATACAGAAAAACTTGGAAAAGCCGTTTATAACAATAGCCCTGTCCCAAAACTCAAGGGCAGTTCTCTCTTTTCCTTCATAAACAAGCCCATGGTATATCTCATCGGATATTAGGTATATGTTCCTTTCCCTGCAGTATTCACACAGGGCTTTGAGGTTCTCCTCATCGTAGAGGGTGCCCGTTGGGTTTGATGGAGAAGAGATATGAACACCCTTAACGTCCAAACCCTCCAAGTGCTCTGGTGTGATCTGATAGTTTGTGCTTTCATCAACATTCACAAAGACGGGCTCCACACCCAAAAGATGGGCAAAGTTCTTATAGCATGGATACGAGGGGTCTGCGAGGGCTACCCTATCTCCAACGTCAAAGAGTATGGAGTAGGCCACCAAGAAGGCAGAGGAGGTGCCGGTGGTAATAACCACCCGTTTTGGGTCTATATCAACTCCGTAATAGTCCCTGTAATGTTTGGCAATCCTTTCTCTGAGTTCCCACAGCCCAAGGCTTGGAGTGTAGTTAAACAGCCTCTTTGAGACAGCCCAATTTAAACGCTCTATTACACCCGGTGGTGGCTCCAAGTCTGGCTCTCCAATTTCCAAATGCACAACATCGGGAATTTCTTGGGCTAGCTTTAGGATGTCCATTACTATGAAAGGGCTCAGTTCTCTTCGCATGGTTGGGTTCAAAAATTATAAGACCCTTCTTTTTATTCTCTTTGAAAGATTGCACATAAGCTCGTAGGGTATGGTTCCCGCCAGTTTGGCTAAGTCTGTAAAACCCTGCCCCTGACAAACTATATCCACCCAATCCCCCACCTTTGGCTGTGTTCCGCTCAAATCCACGATGGTCATATCCATGGTGATGTTGCCGAGTATTCTTACGGGCTTTCCTTGGTAGTAAAGGACTCCCCTGTTGGAAAGGCTCTTCATGAGCCCGTCTGCATAGCCAAAGGCAACCACACCCACCAAGGTATCCCTTTCAAGGATATAGCTCCTTGAGTAGGATATAGGATGTCCCTTGGGAAGATTTTTCACGGATATCAACCTTGCCCTTAAAGTAAGTACTGGCTTCAATTCAATGGGGTAGTTAGGCAAAGGTTTTTCTCCATACAAGGCAAGACCGACCCTTATGTGGGTGGCAAAGGGCACTTTATAGATCAGTCCCGCCGAGCTTTCCAAATGCACATACTTTATTCCTTTGTATCTTTCAAGGATCTTTTTAAAAACCTCTATCTGCCTCTTGGAAAATTCTTCGTCCGCGGGAGAAGAAAGGTGTGTTAGCAAACCCTCCACCCTTGGGTCCTCTATAAACTCATCCAAAAAGCCGAGCCTTCCCATACCCGTGTCAAACTTGAGGTGTAAAGGAACTTTTAGCCCCTCCACCGCCCGCAAGTGTTCCCTGTGGGATATGACGGGTGTTAGCTTATAATCCACCAAAGCTTTTCCTTCACCCTTTAGCACTCCACCCAAGATTAGGATGGGCTTTTTTATCCCTAATTTTCTCAGTTCAATGCCCTCCTCCACACAGGCAACCGCCAAAAACTCCACCTCTTTTAAAGACTCCAAGAGGCTTGCAATATACTTTACTCCCACGCCGTAGGCATCAGATTTGACAACTGCTATTATGGGCTTGCCGGAAAACTGATAAAGACTCCTTATGTTATGAAATAAAGCTTCCTTGTCTATCAGGAGGACGCTCCGGGACATTAAGCTTTTATTTTAAAGTAGGGTCCTCCCTTTTTCCTGTAAGAATTTCAATGAGTTCTTTGACGGTTATTATGCCCTGCTTTTTCAAAAGATGACCGTTAGCACCGCTTATGAATATGCCCTCTTCATAATCCCCAAGCCACGCCGCACCCAGCCTGTCCGCAATGCAAAATCCCACCTTTTTTGCCTCCTCTCCCTTGTTGCAAGGCACCACGCAGTGGGAAACACAACCGTTCCATCCGTTATACCCAAGCAACAGCCTTTCCACAAAGGGCGTCTTTACCACTCTCAGTGGATAACCCACAGGAGACTTAAAGAGTATGATGTCATCCTCCTCCGCCTTCAACAAAACTTCCTTGTATATATCCGGTGCGTCGCACTCTACGGTGGCTATGAAACGAGTTGCTATTTGAACACCGCTCGCACCCCTCTCCATATACCAAAGGATGTCTTGGTAGCTCCAAATTCCCCCCGCAACTATGACGGGAATTCCACCCCACCTTTGGGCTTCCTCAAGAACTGAAGGAAATAGATTTTCCAACTGATACTCGGGCATAAAACACTCTTCGTATTTAAAACCCTGATGCCCTCCAGACTTGGGACCCTCCAAAATCACCGCATCCGGTAGCCTTTTGTATCTCTTCTCCCATGTCCGGCATATCAGATTAAGAGCCCTTGCAGAGGAAACTATGGGAATAAGGGCAACATCCGCACCCTCTGCGTATTCTGGCATTTTCAAAGGCAATCCCGCACCGGTTATTATAGCATCCGCCCCGGCTTCTATTGCATCCCTAAGCACACGCCCATAGTCCGTTATGGCATACAAAACATTTACCCCTATAGCACCCCTACCTTGGGAAATCTCTTTGGCTTTTTGGATCATCAAAGTTAAAGCCTCTTTGCTGTGGGTGTATATAGAACCTATGGGACGCCCAAACTTATCCCTCTTGACAAGCTCAGGGAACCTATAACCCGTGCCCACCGCAGAAATGACACCCATAGCCCCTTCCCTCGCCACCGCACCCGCCAGCTTCTCCCAAGAAAGCCCCACACCCATACCGCCCTGTATTATGGGAACCTCCAACACTTTATTTCTAATTTTCAAAGGCTTTAAACTCATAGACCACCTCGCAAAAGTTTTGCTTATTAATTTAACCCACGAGGCTGAATAAAGCAAATAATATAGTAGTGTTTAAAAAACAGCAGCCTCTGAGATTGAGTTAAAATTTGAGCAATGGGGTACTTGGGGGACAGTTCCACGCACTACTTTATACCCGGCATAGGTATTTACAATCTGGACATAGAAAAGGCAAAACCTGTAAAAATCCTATACGATTTCCTAGACGAAGTTGGAGAAATTGACAGATTAAAGAACTTAGATCACTTGGGTGATGTGAGGGAGGTTATAGATGGAGCAAGACATTCAAGGTTTGACTATATTGCCTTAATTTTTGCTTTGATAGATAGCTGGGTTCAAAAAGTGGAAGAAATTCATGCATGCTCAAGGGTAGGAATTAAACTTGGAGGTGTAACGTATGAATGTGCTTGTGGTTTTGGGTACTAGACCTGAAGCTATAAAACTCGCACCAGTGATTAATACACTAAAGGAAAATGACTTTAACGTCAAAGTAGTTGCCACAGGACAGCATTATGAGCTTGTCAAACATGTTCTTGAGTTTTTCCGGATAGAAGCAGATTTTCTTAGTTGTATGAACCAGGACCTCTTGGAAAACACAGCATGTATGGCAAGGTCTTTGAAAGAAGTCTTGCAGGAGCATAGACCAGATTGTGTGATAGTTCAGGGAGACACTCTCAGCTGTTATATGGGGGCATACACAGCCTTTTTGAACAAAATTCCAGTTCTACATGTTGAGGCAGGTCTAAGAAGCCATCATAAGTTTTCACCCTTTCCGGAAGAGATGTTTAGAAAACTTACAGACGAGCTATCTGATGTGCTTTTTGCACCAACAAAAAGGGCAGTGGAGAATCTTCTAAGGGAAGGCTTTTCAAAGGATCGTATAGTGCTTACAGGTAATACAGTAGTAGATGCCATCTATATGGCAACCAAATATCTTGACAGAGAGAGTATAAAAAAGCAGTTGGAAGATTTGACCCAAAAAAATATATCTGCCTTTGATGGGATAGTTTTTATCACTTCCCACAGGAGGGAAAACATAGGAGAGCCTATGAAGAACATAAGAGATGCAGTCAATGAACTTGCTAAAAAATATCCGCACCTGCTTTTTGTATGGTCCTTACACAAAAACCCTTCCGTGAGAAAGAGTATTCTTGAAGATTTCACCACACAGCCGGATAACTTAGCCATAGTGGAGCCCTTAACTTATCCGCAAACTGTCTATTTGCTGGAGAGGTCATTGATAATAATTTCCGACTCAGGCGGAATTCAGGAAGAAGCCTGCACGCTTAAAAAACCTCTGCTAATAACCAGGAATGTTTCGGAGAGGGCAGAAGTTGTAGATGTTGGCTTAGGAAAGCTGGTGGGTACAAACAAAGAGAACATAGTAAGGGAGTTTGAAAATGTTTACGGAAATCTGGAGCATTACCAAAAGCTCACTTTTGAAAATCCTTATGGAGATGGAAAGGCAAGCGAGAGGATAAAGAACTTCCTTCTATGTGATAAAGTGAAAAGCTTTATATTAAAATATGAAGAAAAACATAAGGAGGATTTACATGAGTGTGCCAAAGCTAATTACATTAGCTATGCTTATCAGCCTTAGTGCTTATGCCTATGACTTTAGACTTGAATTGGAGGGAAATTATGAATACCTTAGCCCACATAATACCTACGGTAGTTGGAAAAGTGGTTTTCTAAGACTTTACCACAAACCTGTCCAAGGTTTTACTTACTTTTTGGAGGGCGGAGTTTTTAGCAGAAAGCACGAAGGTGATGCGGTGCTTGGTGTTTTGGGCGCTTATAAGGATTGGAGCCCATGGCTTTATACATATACAAGTTTCTCTGCCGGAAGCAACAGTACCTACCTTCCCAAGTATAGGTTAGACCATGAGTTCAACTTTAAGGTGGGAGAAAAGAGGAATATAGTTCCTTCCATAGGCTTTACATATGCAAAATACCACGATGTTCACAAGGATTACATAATTTATCCCGGAATATCTTACTATGGAGAAGGTTTTGTCATAACTTACAAACACTTCATAAATAAGAGCGACCCGGGTAGTGTAAGTTCTTCTTCAGACCTTATAAGTTTTGGTATAGGGCAAGAAGGGAAAAGTTGGACATATTTGGACATTTCTTACGGTAAACAAGCATACCTTGCCACTTACTTGGCAAACCCACAAGAAGTTAGACAAAAAGCCCTATATATATCTCTTTCTCACAGGCACTGGATAAAGAAAGATTTAGGTTTATTCGGAGGTTTAAGCTACTTAAAATTAAAAGGCGGGTATGAAAAGTATGGCGTCAAGGCAGGCATATTCAAAGATTTTTGAGGTAGAGAAGCCTGTAATTGGTTATGCACGTTTTGGTAGGGTTTTAAAGTTCAACAAGTATCTTTTTATACTTCAGCTTATACTCTTAGTGTTCGTATTTGAGTTTTTAGTAATTTTCTTTCTTGAGGATTACTTTAAAATTTTATCTGATATTACTAGAAGAATTTTGGAAGATAGCTATACTGGAAGCTATAAGTTTTTAAGTTTTAAGCTTGAGTATTCTATATCACATGGCAGATTACCTACTTTGCAAGAATCTTTTATTTATCTCATTGTAAGCTTTTTATCTTTACTATTTCTCATAAGCAGATTTAACCCACTACCCAAGTATATTTCCGCATGGCTTATATACGTATCATTTGTGTATTTTGTATCGTCTTTCTATTTTGTGTTTTTTTCAAACAGTTTCCCTTATACGGAAAGAGACTTTGCTGTGCTCTATATCCTTCAGCAAACTGGAGTTTTCTTATTTATACCTATTCTGCTTGCTTTTTCTTTGTCAATATTTACTTTTAGCTGGTTAAATCCTCCATTAAACGCAATTACTATAGCCCTCAGTCTTACGTATTCTTCAGTTTTTGGTGGTCTCAGGTACATAGTATTTGCTTATACCCTAAAGAATTTTTCCTACATACACATGCCCGCTATGTTCTTTCTTTTTGGTCCACTCCTTGACTTTATATACATAGTCTCCTTTTATTCCCTTTGTCTTTACATGACCATAAAACTTTTTCAAAGAAGGCAGGAGGCTTTTTACCAATGGGGCTTCTAATATTCCTTCTAAAAGCATACATGGTGCTTTTAATGTTAGTTCTCCTACTTTACATCATAAGACACTATACTTTCACCTTAAACAGAGCTTTGGGCAAACAGAGGCTTTACTATCAGGATGTGTTGGATGAAGACCTACCCACCGTATCCGTCTTAGTTCCCATGCATAACGAGGAAAAGGTAGCGAGTCATATATTGGACCTTCTCGTTGCATCAGATTACCCAAAGGAAAAGTTAGAGATCATACCAATAAACGATCATTCAACAGATAGAACCAAGGAGATTCTTGAAGAGTATGCTCAAAAATATCCTTTCATCAGACCTTTGCACAGGTATGGAGATCTACCAAGGGGTAAACAAAACGGTTTAAACGATGCCCTAAAAATAGCAAAGGGGGAGGTCATAATAGTTTATGATGCAGATTACCTGCCACCCAAGGGACAAATTAGAACTTTAGCTATAGCCTTTAAAGATCCTCGAGTAGGTGCAGTTATGGGAAGGGTTGTGCCTATAAACGCCGGGAAGAACCTGCTTACAAGACTCCTTGACATAGAAAGGGCGGGTGGTTATCAAGTAGACCAACAAGCAAGATATAACCTAAACTTAATACCTCAATATGGAGGCACTGTGGGTGGTTTTAGAAAAAGTGTGGTTATGGGACTAGGAGGTTTTGACCCGAGGATTCTGGCTGAAGATACGGAATTAACATACAAAATATATCTAAATGGCTACAAGGTAGCTTATGCGAACAGTGCCGAGTGTTATGAAGAAGCACCAGAAGATTGGAATGTAAGAGCCCGGCAGTTAAGAAGATGGTCAAGGGGACATAATCAGGTGATGTTTAAGTATTTCATTCCCACGATCCTCTCTAAGAATCTTAATTTTTGGCAAAAAATAGACGGTTTACTCCTTCTCGCTATATACATGCAGCCTTTTTTGATCTTTCTGGGTTTGCTGGATTCCCTTCTACTCTTTTTCTTAGGAGAGATGGAAATTACAAGTTCTTATCTTTTTCTACTCTTTATGTTCGCACATAACTCCTTTGGAAACTTTGCCCCTTTCTTTGAAATAGGCACTGCGTTGGTGCTTGATGGTTCAAGGGAAAAGGTTTTCCTTTTGCCCTTGATGTTCTTTGCGTTTATCTTTAATATTATATATACATCTTTGGGATTCGTTGATGCAGTGATGGACCTGATTACTGAAAGAACTATAATTTGGCAAAAAACCGAGAGGTTCAGGAATGCATGAAGTTATTCTAATAGCGGGTTTATTCTCTATATTTTTATTCTTACCATTTGCTCTTTCTTTTATTGAGCTTTTTCTAAAAAGAGACGCAAAGCCTATACCTATAGACCTCGAGTATAAGAAAGACCCTGATTACTTTACAAAACGTTTTATAAATCTTCTTAATGATGCATTAAAGAACTTGAACATCCAAGAATTAAAAGAACCAACTCCTATCAAGCTAGAATTAAACAAAGAAGAATGGATAGTTTTTCCAGGTGATAGAATTCTAACAGAAAAAACGATAAATACCCCTATAGTTTTAACAAAGGATACTGTATTTTTGCAAAAACACGTATTTAAAAGAGAACTAGCTGTGCTTGGAAACGCGGTATTCGCAGATAAATGTCTTGCAAGAGCTTTGTACGTAAAGGGGGACTGTGTTATAGAAGCACCCGTTCGTATTGCAAGATGGGTGCATGTAGAAGGAACTCTTATCGTAAACTCTAACGCAGATTTAGGTGTAAGTGTTTATGCCCGTGAAATAAAGATAAGGGGCTGGGCAACCTTTAAAAGAGCGTACGCGCAAAAAATAGACACGTTAGACGAGCCTCTAATTGATAAGAAAAATAATAAGGAAGGGGTTATAAATTTACAAGGGAACTTTGGCATTACAGGTAATATAACCATAGGTGGAGAGAAAGGACCTATTTTTGTAAATGGAAATATTTTCTGCGATGACGATGTGGAAATAGAGGGAGATGTGTGGATAAAGGGAGATGTGTTTAGTCAAAAGAGTATAACCCTTAAAGATGGAGTAGTAGTAGGTGAAGAAGGTAAAGTAAAATCGGTAGTAGCAAGAGGTGAGATACTTATCGAAGGACCCTTTAGGATTTACGGGTATCTACACAGTGAAAAGGGTGTGGAGATAAGTATATGAGAAAAATACTTATTCTTTTTATTACACTCGTGCTTTTGTTTTTCATCTCAATAACGCTCCTGCCCGTTTATTCCCTGAAATGGGATAAAGATATAAAGGTGTTGGTAGTTTATGGGAAAAAGAGTTATCAGGTGGATGCTTTTAAAAGCGTGCTTGAAGAAGAGGGAATACCCTATAAACTTGTAGATATAGAAATCCTTCTATCAGCAAACCCTAAGGAGTTAGTCAAACATAAACCTGCGGTTATCATCCCAGATGGGACTTTGCAATACATACATCCAAGCGCAGTAGAGTGGTTTAAGGATTATCTTTCTTACGGAGGAAGCTTGCTAATTTCTCAAGATGCGGGTATAAAAAACCATGCGGGTGCATATTTAAAGTCTGCCATTTTTAGCCCCCTGCTTGGCATAAATTACATTCTTTATGAAAAATTAAGAGGAAACAGCTTCTCGGAAGGATATATAAAGATAGTGGATGAAAATCTTGAGACAACTCCGGGTAAAATAGACAAAAAACAGAGGCTTATAACAGGATACATGTATGGAGGTCTGACTTACCCTTATGCTAAAACAGAAGACAAGGGGTTTGACGGGAAAACTCTTGCGTTTGTAGTAGATAAAAAAGATAGCAATGAATACAAAGCATTAGTGTGGAAAAAATATAAGGAGGGATACATCTTTTACTCTTCCTTACCCCTTGGACATCTTAAAGCTTACTCAGATGATATGGTTTTGAGGTCTGTTTTAAGATACTTCCTGTTCAAGCTGGTAAAAATTCCTCACCTTATGAACACTCCAAAGGGCAAAGGAGGACTTGTTATAAACTGGCACATAGATGCTAACTCTGACTGGATTTCTATTCCTATGATGTTAGAAAAAGGCTATATTAGAAAGGGTATTGAATATTCCTTCCATATCACCGCTGGCGATTTCAGGGATAAGCCGGGGGATAACCTTGGTTTTGACGCATGTGGTAAAGGTAGAAAGTATGTGGAGATGATTATGCCTTATGGTACTATAGGTTCCCATGGTGGATGGGCTCACAACTGGTTTTCTTATGGAATACTTGACAGAAGGATTTCCGAAAAGGACATTTACAAGTATATTGAAAAGAATAACCAATGCCTTGAGTCTATAACAGGCTACAAGATAAGGGAGTACTCTGCGCCCAACGGTGTTCATCCTCAGCCTGAAACCACTAAGATACTTGAAAAGCTTGGTGTCGTTGCCTATTATTATACGGGAGATAGTGGTTCATCTCCTAACAGAACTTTTATAGGTGGCAAAATGGTTTCTTCCAAAGTCATAGCCTTTCCTATAACACCTTATGAAGAATCTGCCTCTCTTTATGAAATGCACAAAAAAGGTGTAAGTGAAGAAGATGTTTACACATTTTTGGTATCTCTTGCGGACTTCTGTATAAAAACTAGACAAATTAGACTTTTTTATTCGCATCCTTACGACATTCCTTTGTATCCTAATGCCATTCTCCGGGCTGTAGATTACTGGGAAAGTAAAGAGAAGGACGGATTACTGGAGGTGCACTCTATGAGTTACTTTGCAGACTTCCTTTTAAGATTTTTAAAAACGGAATATAGCTTTAGGAAAAGGGGTGATGAATTAGTCGTTAGGCTCAAAAATCCAGAAGGATTGGGAGACATAGGAATTGCTATTCCAAATTATTATGGGAAAGTTTTAAGTTTTCCAAAGGAAGTAGCCTTTCTCGCCCAGGATGAACGCTTCTATTACTTTTACGTTAATGAAAATGCTAAGGAGCTGGAGCTTACTTTTAAATTCTATTGATTATGAAATTATGGAAGCTCTTATTGGCAACTTTTCTTACAATGACGTTTTCTTTTTCACACCCTGTCCTTGACATTCTCAATAACCATTACATAGTGCCTTATTTTGTGAACCTTACCGCTATAGACCTACTTCCTCAAGACCCAGAAAGGGTCAAGAGATATATAGAATGGTATTTAAGGCATCTTAACTATCCAGACATGTATGGCTTGACGGGAACTATTTATGATTATTACATCACCGAAACTTCAGAAGTTCCTGCTTACACATACGACTCCGCAGACTCCTATGCTGCTACTTTTCTTTTCCTTGTTTTTCTATATACAGAAATAACTGACGACTACCAGTTCATAAGAGACAACTTACAAAAGCTAAAGGACATAGCTTATGTGATAGCTTATTTGCAAGATACGGACGGACTTGTGAAAGCTGTTCCTCATTTGAACCTTAAGTATCTTGTGGACAACATAGAGAGTGTGTGCGGGCTTAGAGCTTTTTCATTTCTACTGCGGAAGTTAAAAGATCCCGATTGGCATTATTACTTTGCAATTTCTCATAGTGTAGAAAGCTCTATGATGAGAAATTTAGTGCGGGGTGAACAAATAGCGTGGGCTAAACTTGACGATGAACTTTTTATTGCGAACGATTCTACTGTATATCCTGATATTTATGCTAAGGCTGTTTTCTATACCTTTGTGGGCAGACCTGTTCCTGGTGAGTGGTTAAAGAAGTTTGACTATTTCCAAAAAACGGCGATAAAGATGGTAAAAATGTGTAGAAGATACAATAGATATTGGAAAACATCCTCACCCTGACCCTGAGGCTGTTCTAAAAATCCCTTATTGGGACCGTCCCCCCAGCCTCTAAGGGAACTAACCTACTCCTCACCCTATCCCACACCCCTTCCACCAACACTGGCTTCAGAGGAGAAAAGTCCCTTGGCAAGACCTTTCCAAGGATAGGGAAGAGGAGGGCTACCTTCAGAACTTGCCAAGCTACAAAAAAGGCAAGGTTGCCTCTCCCCTGCTCGGGATTCCTTCCATCGGCTCCCTCACAGGAGCTTGGCTCACTCTGAAGGCTTTGTATAAGATTGACTAAAAGCTTCTTTGAATTCTCTACGACCTTTAGTTCGCTTTCTAATGCATTCCTATTATATTCGTTGCTTTCCTTCTCTATAAGTTCCCTAAGTCCTTTTTCCCTCTCTTCATACCTCTTTAGGGCAAACTCTAAATATGCCTTGTCTTTCAAAAGTTTTTCGTAATTCTCGGGTGTGTCCTCTTTAAATCCCAGTGCCCTTCTCCCTATCACATAAGCACCTGCTACGTCTTTATCTACGCTTAACTGCGGTGCATACTTTAACATGCCTATGATTGATGTGTAGGCGGGATTTACCTCTATTACTTCCACTCCCCTTAATATTGCTACCCTCTTTAGCTTTTGCAAGAACTTTTTGGCGTTCCAATTATGAAGTCTTTTTCTTAACTCAGCTTTCCCATCTCCACGCACTCCTTTTTTGAGTTTCTTTAGGTTTTCTACGGCTATAGCTTTACCTTTTTCAATAGCTAAATCCACTATCTGATGTGCCAATATCCACTCTTGGTGGTTTTTGCTGTTTTGGGATAGCCCTAAAAGACGGTGTAAGCTGATGGTTTGATAGCTTACCAATTCTCCAGTTTTTGAGACTTCCGCTATGGCTAAGTGGATGGGTGATGCGTTTGTGTCTATGGCTATTACTCCATTCTCTTTGGTGTATTTCACTTCAGGTGTTGGAAGTTCAAAGGATACACTTCCATAAACTTCTCCATTTCTTAGTTTTAATTCCACTGTATAGGCAAAGTAGTTTTTTGTTTGCCAGCTTTCTAAAAGCATAGTCATAAAGGTGAACCACTTGTCTTTGTTGTTGCTGGGTTCCCTTAACACTTTGGCATAAATAAACTCCCTGTTTCCTGTGGTAATCCTAAGGCAAAGCTGTCCGTTTAAATCTTCAAATCTCATTAGTCTGTTTCCTTTGTCTGCCTTTGACCCGATGCTTATAAGAGTTCCTTGTCTTAGTTCTCTCCACTGCTTTTTAAGTTTTTCTCTTGCCTTTCCTGAAAGATGATTTTTGCAAAGCTTTTCAAAAAGTCTTCTGCCACCAAACACTACTGGTTTATCTGTGGGATACTGCTTAGCTTTGTATATGGCTGAGTCAATATATCTGGTTGGCAGTTCAGGGAATAGTTGCCTTAGTCTTTGGTATATTTGGGCGTGTGGGTTTTTTGCTTTCTCTTTTTCCAACTCCTTTAGCATATTGTATGCTATTCGGATAGCGGAGGATTGCTTACGCATAAGCTTTATGAGTTTTTGTTTGTCTTCCCTTTTCAGTTCAAGCTTGAATTGAAGGCTAACAAACATCAAGCTTAGATTTTAACTTTAAAACTCTTGTGTGTCAATAGAGTTGTATTTTTAGAACAGCCTCCCTTGACCCTTGACTTTTTGCTAAATGAGAATTATTATCAATAAGAGGAGGAAACGGAATGGAGAGAGTTTATATTTTTGACACCACTCTTAGGGATGGAGAGCAGGCACCGGGTTTTTCTATGACTGCGGAAGAAAAGCTGCAGATGGCTCTTCAATTGGCAAAGCTCGGGGTTGATGTGATAGAGGCGGGCTTTGCGGCGGCTTCTAAGGGAGACTTTGAGGCGGTTAAGCTTATTGCGGAAGAAGTCAAAGGACCTGTGATATGTTCCTTGGCGAGGGCTTTGGAAAAGGACATTGAACTTGCAGCACAAGCCCTTGAGGGGGCAGAAAGGAAGAGAATACACACCTTTATTGCCACCTCTGAAATTCATATGAAATACAAGCTAAGGCTATCTCCCGAGGAGGTGCTTGAGAGGGCAGAGAAGGCGGTAGCCTTTGCCAGAAGATTTACAGATGATGTGGAGTTTTCTTGTGAGGATGCTACGCGCAGTCAGAGGGAGTTTTTGTATAGGATCATAGAAAGGGCAATAAAGGCGGGTGCCACTGTTATAAACATACCGGACACGGTGGGCTATGCGGTGCCGGAGGAGTTTGCCCAGCTCATAGAGGATATTCGCAACAATGTGCCAAACATAGACAAAGCCATAATCAGCGTCCATTGCCACGATGACCTTGGTATGGCTGTAGCAAACTCTTTGATGGCGGTAAAGCATGGGGCAAGGCAGGTAGAATGCACCATAAACGGCATAGGAGAGAGGGCGGGCAACGCGGCGTTGGAAGAGATAGTGATGGCTCTGAAGGTAAGAAAGGACTTTTTTGGTGGGCTATACACCAACATAAACACCAAAGAACTATATAAAACCAGCCGGCTACTTTGCCGGATCACCGGGAGCTTTGTGCCACCCAATAAGGCGGTGGTTGGAGACAACGCCTTTGCCCACGAATCGGGCATTCACCAGCACGGCGTACTTTCTAATCCATTGACCTATGAGATCATGAGCCCAGAGGATGTGGGCTTTCCATCCACCCGCATAGTTCTCGGAAAGCACTCCGGCAGGCATGCCCTTAAAAGCAAGTTAAAAGAGATGGGCTATGAGCTCTCGGAGGAGGAAATAGACAAAATCTTTGAGAAGTTCAAAGCCCTTGCTGACAAGAAAAAGGAGGTGTACGAAGAAGACTTGGAGGCGATCATCTACGAGGAGGTTATGAAGGTAGAAGAGGAGGAGCCGGTGAAGGTTCTTCACTATCAGGTTCAGACGGGAGACAAGCTACTTCCTACTGCGACGGTGGTGCTCTCTTACATGGGAGAAGAAAGAACTGCCACTTCCACCGGAAACGGTCCTGTGGATGCTATAATAAAGGCAATACAAAAAGCACTGGGTATAGAGCCCAAGCTCTTGGATTTTTCTATAAAAGCCCTCACGCCCAACACGGACGCCCAAGCGGAATCAAGGCTCGTGATAGAGCTTGATGGTATTAAGTCCTCCGGAAGGGGTGTGGATGTGGATGTGATAAAAGCAAGTGTGCAGGGCTTTGTGGATGCCCTCAATAGGGCTATTCTAAGAAAGAACTACATACTCTCAAGGCAGAGAGTTAGAGAGGAGGGCACCGTTTAAGCCTTAAGGTATGTGGCAGAGAGCAGAGCTTTTGTGTATGGGCTTTTTGGTGTATCAAAAATAGAAACCACGTCGCCCTCCTCCACTACCTCTCCCTCTTTTAAAACCAAAACCCTGTCTGCCACCTCCGCCACCACTCCAAAATCGTGGGTTACCAAAATAATGCCCTTTCCCTCCTCCTTTAACTGGGTAAAAAGTCCCAAGATCTTTCTTTGAACGGTTAAGTCTAAAGCAGTGGTGGGCTCGTCCGCCAGCACCAGCTTTGGGTTGCAAACCACCGCAATGGCAATGCAAACCCTTTGCCTTAGTCCTCCAGACAGCTGATGAGGGTAAGAGTTCATAACCCTTTCCACATCCTGCACACCAACCTTTTTTAGCACCTCCACGACCCTCTCCTTTCCACCCGCTTTACCGAAGTGGGCGGTGTATGCCTCAAGGATCTGATCCTTTACCTTAAAAAGAGGGTCCAAATACAGAGAGGGCTCCTGAAAGACTATACCTATTTCTTTACCTCTTAGCTTTATGTACTCTTCCTCCCGCAGGTTCAAAAGTTCCTTTCCTTCCAAAAGGATACTACCGCTCAGCTTTGCGTTCTTGGGCAAAAGACCCATAATAGACAGCAAAATGGAGCTCTTCCCTGAACCGGACTCACCCACTATACACAGGACTTCTCCTCTGTTTAAGGAAAAGCTAACATTCTTTAAAACCCTTTTATCACCGTAGCTTAGGGAAAGGTCTTTTACCTCAAGTAGCATTTAAAAGCCTTTCAAAGGAGGGCTTTATGCGGTCGTAAAGTTCCCAAAGGTCTTGGGATATCACCTTTGTTTTGGCTATGGTGGGCATAAAGTTTGTGTCTCCGTTCCACCTTGGAACTATGTGAAGGTGAATGTGGCTTTCTAAGCCCGCACCCGCAGACCTACCCAAATTGTAGCCAAGATTAAAGCCGTGGGGCTTTATAACCTCTTCCAAAGCTTTTATGGAGACAACCGTTAGTCTGTGAATCTCTAAAACCGTCTCCTGGTCCAAAAGGCAAAAGTTCCCTATGTGTTCGGTGGGGGCAACCATTAAATGCCCCGCATTGTATGGATATTTGTTAAATATCACAAAAGCTTTTTTACCTCTGTATAACACCAAATGATCCCTCAGCTTTTCCTCCGGTTGGGAAACCGCATCACACAAAAAGCATCCAGAAGTTTGGTCTATCTTTTCCACATATGTGCTTCTCCAAGGAGCCCAGAGAAGTTTCATAACCTCAAAAGCCTCCTTATTGCGGTCTCTACTTCCTCCTCTGTGGGTATGTAATCGTGCCTTTCCAGTTCCATGGTGTCCCTAAAGTAGAGCACCGTCGGAAAGTAAAAGATGCCCAGGTCTTCGGGAGTGGTGTTTTCTTCTGCGTTCATAGCAAAGAAATTGACCTTATCACCGTATATTGCCTTAAACTTGGCAATAAGGTCAAAGAGTTCTTGATTTTTCTCCGAACCGGGCTTGTAAAAAACAACCACCGCAGGCTTTTCCGCAGAAATTGCCCTGTCGTATATATCCTTATCTGTTACCTCTTCAAACATTTACAGCACCTCCAAAGGTAATTTTATCCCAAAGCCTGTATGATTGAACTCATGGTTTGTGAATGTGTAAGTATGCTTGTTCCTTGGCTTTTGCTTCATATAGCAAGATGGGATTCTACCACCGCTTTACATTTGGGGGATTAAAAAAACTTGCACTTTTTTTGTTTGGGATTATAATTATACACACTGAGCTGTTCTATG
>Ga0209670_100427_pt1 | contig 25596 bp, 28 predicted proteins | sample PerSpoBPS_BMetaG_FD_184741 | JGI IMG/M metagenome (GOLD analysis project Ga0209670, IMG submission 184741) | Thermal spring microbial communities from Yellowstone National Park, Wyoming, USA - Perpetual Spouter B (PS_B) MetaG (SPAdes) (version 3) | ecosystem: Environmental > Aquatic > Thermal...
TGTGGTGGTGGTTCCTACCCCCTGGGATATTGATAAGCCTTACCGTGCTAGCTGTGATACTCTTGGGAGCGGGTTTGGAGGAGTACTTCAATCCGAGGCTTAGAAGAAGGATATAATAGTAGACCCTTAGTAGATCCTTCTAGGGTTATCGCTGTAAGAGATTAAGAGATGTTGTAGATTTTCGTAAATATTTCTAAATATTTCTTAAGGCTATAGAGTAGGCTATAGCTCAATAGGTATTTAAACATAGTATATTGTTTAGTGTTCTATTTCCGAGATTCGCGAGGCCGTGATCCTCTAGGGGTTCGGGTTTCATTGGGCTTGATATCTTTGATCAAGCCCTCTTCCCTTGGTTTCATCGCCCTCAGGATCCCATTTCATTGGGATCCATATCACTGGGCTCCTCCCGCTCGGGGTGACCCCGACCCACAGCTCCTCCTTCATAGTTTCCTCTGGTTCATTGCTGTGGGGAAACCCCCGCATCCTGGCTCTCCTCTTCCTTCTCCTCTTTTCTTCCAGGTATCTCCTCCTAATGTTTATAGATGCAACCTTATGCCTATTCAGCTTTAATCCACATCTAGGGCATTCGAAGACATGCCCCTCTTGGGTCTCCACAACATACCCGCATCTGGGGCATTCTCTAGATGTGTTCCTCGGATCTACATAGGCTGTTAATGCCACCTCTGATATTCTTCTATGTATTCTTTTCCAAGGTGTTCTAGCATTCCTCTTCCTCCTATTCTTAGCCCTTTTCCTGCTAACGAGATCCTCCTTATCAAGATCCTCGAAGACGTGGATGGAGTTTGGGAATAGCAATCTCAACCCTGCTGAGAGCTTGTTTATAAAGTCCTTCTCCCTATTCCTCTCCCTTCTAACATACTTCTCATAAAGCTCCCTCTTACCCCTACTCTGTGCTATAGCCTTTTTACGCTCATAAACGATCTTCATGCTCTGGAGAGGCTTTAGATCTACATGTATAAAGCCTATACTAGGCTCGTAGCCGTCCAATGAAGGCTCGTTGCTATCCCATCCAATAACCCTTCTAACATAGATCTCCTCAGAGCTCTTGAAGGGGATAACTACTCTATCGTCCTTGATTATAACCTCGCCAACAGTCCAGCCTCTAACCCTGTGCTCAAACCATGTTGATCTCCAGGATATAGTCAAATATTCTCCAGGTCTCAGCGTTATCCTAATGGTCTTAGCTTGATAATCTATCTTCATAAGCGTTATCTTGCACCTAGCGAATCTCCTCCTGATCCTCGGCTTGACCTTCCTAGCCTTTCCCCTTAGATACTTCTTCCTCCAATTCTCCATAATCGAGTAAGCTTTCCTAATAACAGCATCAATCCAGTGTGCAGCGTAGGGATTATCCTTCATAAGCTCTTCTCTAAGCCTTTTCTTGAAAACCCTATCCTTCGGAATTATTGGGATCCTCACCTTCCAACCAATAACAGTAGTTAGCTTCCCACCCCTTCTAACAAGCTCTGGGAAGCAATATCTCCACTCGATATTATCCCAGATCATATCTATAGCATTCTGTAGAGCCTTAACATACCATGTTATTAGCCCTCTAACCCTATCATCCCTAATAGGCACAGAGTATGACCTCACAAGCTCAAGGATCTGACAGACCTCACTAGACTTCAGCAAAATCGCTCCATAAAAATGATATACCAACCCCTATAAACTTTTATGAAACCCAAAACAGTTTCTTGAGGCAACTATGGGCAATCCGCTTGTCCCCCGATGGTTATTGATGGTTATTGATATTCTTTTGTTTTGGAATGTTTTGCTTCTTGATCCACAGGGTTTTGATCCTGTAGCATCAGGGGACTTCCATCTCCCCTAAAGAGATCTTGGGATCTCTATGGGCTCATGGGTGGCTGTTGAGCACAGCGGCACCGTGCTCCTATCTAGACTTGAAACCCCGAAGCCCTTCTTGGCAATGCCCTCATTCAGGGCTTCGAGGGCTTTTAAATAGATGTTTATCAAGGCAACTACCTCTCTATGCCACTTCTCACCACCTTTGCTACATATCCCTATCCTATCCTCCCCATATTCTATTATAGCTATAGCCTTGTGTATTGGGCATGTCTTCGAAGTGTTCCTAGGATCTACCATCAATACCGGCACACCATATTCCCTAGCCTTATCTATTATCGCATTCAGCTCTCCCTTCAAAGCACTCTGATATATCCTATACCTCAACTGCCTATTCCTATACCTAGCAATCATAACCCTTATATCTTCCCCGGAGATCCTCTCAATAGCTATCACTCCTCGCATCCTCATGGCTTCCCTGACTATAAGGCTTGCTGTCTTCATCCTACAGTCCTTTTTCTTTTTCCCTCCTTAAGCTTCTCCATAGCCTTCCTAGCCTCCCTGCTACCAGATCCATTTCTCCTCTGAATACTCTCCCTCCTATAGCTATAGCCCAGTGTCGTCTTAGCAAGATCTGTTTCAAGGATTACTGCAAATGCCTCGTATAGAGTTTCTACAGAATCCTCATTAACATCAACAGGCCTAACAATATCCTCTGGTTTGTAAATCTCAACCTCTTTTTCGGGGATAGGTGGAAAATCACCCTCCTATTCCTCCTATCAAGCTTAATCTTTGCGTGAGATGTCGGCTTAAAACCCCTGGCCAGTAGCTTGTAGAACTCCTTAGAAGGCTCTAGATCGTGGTATACCCAGCCCCTATGGGTATTAACGGCAACACTTGTGAAGAAAATATTCTCAAAACCATTTATATTGATCTTAGTAGCGTCTATTGGTTTCCATATGTGGTCATCAACTAGCCATAGGCTGACACTATTGATCCTAGGCACTAATATTCCATTACTCATCTCAAGTTCTACCTGATCCCAAGCTATTTCCCGGGATTTCCTCCATAGAAGTTTCATAAGTTTCTTATTCTTCAGATCCTTTTCCCTTAGGTTTAAATACTTAACAAGCTCATCGAAGAACTCTCTAGAGTATTGCATAGCCCTATTCCTCCTTAGAGAGGAAACTCTTTCAACAGCATCCTGGCATAAGTCATGTATATAGTGGGACGGGATATTTGATAGATATTCCTTAGCTCTTGGTACCTCTCATTCTTAAGCCTATAGTAATTCTCAATAATATTCCTAGATGCGTGGAGAAGCACATCCTCAAGCATCTTGCTATATATGTTCACGATCTTTTCCAATGCCCTGAATTCCCTCCTAGATAACTTCTTTGAGGGTAGAACAGCGGTTCTACTAACAAAGATCCTGTTGCCCGGCTTTGTAACCCACCTTCACTTCTTATCGCTCTTTTTCTTTCCCCTAGCCATTAACCATGGACCTCGTTTGCCCCTAAACCTCTACTCCAACCATTAATTGATAATGAAAGAATATAAAAAGATTTCTACTATTATGAAAAAGGGTTCAGCCCTGCAGTGATGGGGCTTGGAGTAGCGAGATAAGCCACTCGCCAAGCCCGCAATTCGGTGGGTAGTGAACTCTGTTTAATACATATAGCCTCTATTCAGATATACTTTGGGGTGCGAATTGCTGGAGGAGATTGTTAGAATACCTGAGGAGCTTTGGTCTAGGAGGGGTGGGTGGAGCGGTAAGGTTATTAACGTATTTAAAAAGCCAGGCGATAGGGTTTCGAAGGGTGAGCCCATTGCTGAGGTCGAGATCGAGAAGGCTGTCCTCGTGATCGAGTCTCCATATAGCGGTATAGTCAAGGAGATCCTGGTCTCTCAGGGTGACTCGGTATATCCTGGAAGCGGTCTCGTCAGGGTGGAGGTTGTTGGAGAAGGTTAGGCTGGGAGTGTCTCTAAATGCTAGGTATGCTGAGCTATCTAAGCTGGTCTCCGGCTTGGGGATTGCTACTGTTTGTGAGAGCGCTCTATGCCCAAACATATTTGAGTGCTGGGGTAGTGGTGTTGCAACATTCATGATAATGGGTGACACGTGTACCAGGGGATGCAGGTTCTGTTACGTTAAGAAGGGGGTTCCCCAACCCCTCGATCCTGGGGAGCCCTATAAAGTGGCGGAGGCTGTGAAGAGGCTTGGTCTCGACTATGTAACTATAACATCTGTTGATAGGGACGATATCCCTGATGGGGGTGCGGAGCATTTTGCTAGGACTATAAGGGCTGTGAAGGATCTGAATCCCGGTGTGAGGGTAGAGGTGCTTATACCAGACTTCAGGGGGGATCTAGAGGCTGTTAAAAGGGTTATTGATGCTGGTCCAGATGTCCTAGCCCATAACATAGAGACTGTTAGGAGACTCACACCCCTCGTGAGGGACTGGAGAGCCGGCTATGATCAGAGTCTTAGCGTGCTTAGATATGCTAAGAGATACAACCCTGGGGTTGTGACGAAATCCTCTATATTGCTGGGCTTTGGGGAGAATGTTGATGAGGTTATAGAGACTATGAGGGATCTTAGGGAGGCCAGGGTCGATATACTAGTACTTTCCCAGTATATGAGGCCTAGCCCTAAGCAACTCCCGGTCGTGAAGGTCTATAGGATGGAGGAGTTTAGAGAGTTGGAAGAAGTTGCATATAAACTGGGGTTTTCATACGTGGTGGCACATCCCCTAGCGAGAACATCATATAAGGCTAGAGAGGCCTATATAGAGGCCAGTAAAAGGGGTTTTAAATAGCGTGGGCTTCGCATCCAGGGCTCCTCCCTATTTTTAGAGTTAGGGTCTTGTTTAGTTATTAAGGCCAGGGTATCCGTGATCTTGAGGCGATGCTATGGATATGATCTTGTTGAAAGCTGTAATAAAGTGTTTAGAGCCATAATATGGGGGTAAGGACATTGTCAAGGAGCCTCAGAGTGATCTTCGACGGCCCTCGGGATCCCCAGCTTAACATGGCTATAGATGAGGCTCTAGCCCGTTATAGGAATAGGGTAGAGCATGACACCTTGAGACTATATATGTGGCTGCCAAGCGGCGTTAGCATCGGCAGGAGACAGAACGCTGTGGAGGTGGTTAACATGGATGAGATCAAGAGGCTCGGCTATAAGCTTGTTAGAAGACCGACTGGAGGTGCTGCCCTTCTCCACCCCCAGGATCAAGAGGTAACCTATAGCCTGGTTGTCAGTAGCGAGAATGAGCTATATAGGCTGGATGTTGCCAGATCAGCTGCCAGAATTGCAGAGGGTATCGCTCTAGCTGTTAGAAGGCTGGGGGCTGAGGCTGGTGTGAGAGGCTTTGGAGATCCTGGTTCAAGTATATATTGCTATGTGAACCCCGGATCAAGTGATGTCCTGGTGGGAGGTAGGAAGATCTCTGGGAGTGCTCAGAGAAGGGATTGGGGGGCTATTCTTCAACATGGAACTCTGTTACTATCTTATAACCATGAGCTCTTCATAAAGGTTATAAGAGTTGGGGATGTGGAAGATCTCGAGGCTAGGGAGAGGGTTGTCGGGCTACTGGATCTGGTGGGGAGGATCGAGATCAGCGATATCTACACAGCCCTTGCCGAGGGCTTTGCAGAGGCTCTTGGGTATGGGGATTTGGTATATAGATCCCTCGAGCCGGGAGAGCTCTCACTGGCAATGAAACTATATAGTGAGAAATACTCTAGGGATGAGTGGAACATATATGGTGTTGATCCGGAGAGGCGGTGAGTGTGGATCTCATATACTATCCAAGCAGCGACCCAGCTTTCAATGTGGCGCTTGATGCGGTGCTCCTGGAATCTACTAGAGAGGGCTCTAGAAGCGGAGCTATAAGGATATGGATTAACTACCCATCCATAGTAATAGGATATACGCAGAAACCCTGTGAAGAGGCTGACTGTGCTGAGGCCTCTAGGCTGGGGATCCCTATTATAAGGAGGATCAGTGGGGGCGGGACAGTTTACCACGACCTCGGGAATATAAATATATCTATAGTAGCCCCCTCAAAAAGGCTTAAGCCGGTTAACGAGGTCTATAGAGAGGCGACAGGAGTTATAATAGGATCTCTATCTAGGCTAGGGGTAGGGGCTTGGGTGGAGAATCATAGTGACGTGATTGTAAAGGGCTATAAGGTCTCAGGATCTGCAGCAGCTATCAAGGATAGAGCCTATCTAGTTCACTCAACACTGCTCATATCCTCGAACATAGAGCTTCTCAAAAGACTTATAAGGCCGAAGCTCGACAGAGTCGCTAGAGGAGAGGTGACACCAGCTAAGTATAACCCACAGAACCTCAGAGACCTAGTAGGCATAACAATGAAAGAAGCATTAAACGCGATCATGAGCGAGCTGGAGGACAGATTTGGACCTCTCGCCATTAGCGAACCCACAGAGAAGGAGGTCTGGAAGGCCCAGGACATTGCGATCAAATCACGTGTTAGATTATATACAGAGTATGAGAGAACAAATAGCAAACACATGGTAACAGACCCATAACCAGATAAGTGGGAGAACCACTAGAACGGACCGGATCTGTGAAAGCAACTAAAAAGATTCAACAAGCTACCTTGCGTTAATGTTACATAATTATAGAGGATCGAAAAGATTAGCATCATCTATGAATTGCGTCAAAACTATGGAGTTAATAGATGTAGTAGAGCGTTCACCATCAGCTAAGCCTATAAGGCTTGGCGGGTAGTTCATTATGCTACCCCCAAGCCTCCTCATCTCAGGGGCTCACCCTAGTCGCTCAGAGGATCAAAACCCTATGGGTCTCGGAAACCCAGTACATCAACAATATACAAGGATCTTGGGATCTAAATACTTATTGAGCTATGCCTTTGATGAGACACCTCTATACACCCACAAGCTTGGTTTCAATTCAACATATATCATGGCCATAAGAAATATTTAGAAGTATTTACAGAAATCTACAAATCATTTCAGATCTGTAACAGCTCTTTGAATTATCTCTTCATCAAGTCTAAAACATCTTCTTTATAGTCTTTTAGGAATTTATATATCTTATGCAGCTCTTCCCAGATAAGTATTTTTACCCTATCTCTAATATCCCCAAAAATCCCGCCTGAGTCCACAAGCCTTCTAGCCCTCTCAGCACTAGCCTCATCACTCACTACTAGCCATAGCTGCTCGCAGTTCCATGTATAATGTGCAACTTTTAATCTAGTTAAAGCTTTATCAACATCTTGACTAAGCTCAACCTCAAAAGCCTTTACCGGCGGCCTATCCCGAGACCTCATCCACACTACATCCAGCCTATAAACATTGCCAGGGGTCCGCCTCTCCTTCTCAACATCAAAACCAAGCCACTTTCCCAGCTCCAGCAACTCATTAACGAGTCTATCGTGATTAACGGGTTCATCATCAGGAGGAGGTCGAGGAGGTCCCTCCCCCTCAGCCTCCGGAGATCTAGGGCAGGTTCTAACGCTAACGAATTCTTTCCCGCTTTCTGTGAGCTGGTACCTTTCATTTTTCACGCTGATCGCGCCTAAAGCTCTCAGCCACTGAAGTCTGAATCTAACCTGGTGATCCTTACCCCAAGGGGCCCCCATCTTCCTTAATTCCTCAAAAAGCTCCTTTCTCGTCATAGGCCGCTCTTTCAGTAAGCACAACAACTCTCTCACACCCCATATATTTTGCTCAAGACATTCCAAGACCACCCTTCCATCTCCAGTTTCTAGAAACCTATGCCCATTCCCGGTTAGACGTACCCTACCCCCTTCAACAATTGCTAATGACGGGTATACTATACAGGTCAACAAGGACTGTTTAACCCATTCAGGACTAGCCTCAAACTTCTTACTCACTTGATCGACTAATTCGTCAAACGTGAGATTGCCTCTACTTATCATTAATAGAATTTCATGAAGAGTTTTCAAGTAATTCCTCCAGCCACCCGGTAATGGCCAGGAAGACCTGTAGCGTTTATCATTCTTCGGCAAAATAACCCCCAAATAAATTACCAAAATAGATTAAATAAAGATGATAAAATAGACTAACTAAATATTAAATACCGGCTTGACTCCAACTGAGAGGGACAAGGTAACAGGGCTATATTTGCAGGCTATGGCTCTAGCTCCGAGAATAACAGCTCCTAGGGGAGGCTCATTATAAGTATAAGACTTAAATTGCTTAGCTCTACTTTCTAGATAATATGACTAAGCTTTTCCAAATGTGTATGGTGAGCATATACAATATACCCCTCGAATAGAGCAGATCCTTATAATATATGAAAATGTTAATTAAGCCCACACTCTACCTCCTTCGGAGCCTTAGCTTGTCTTTCATCGATAGGATCATTGAGAAGTTTGACCACTATCTGGGGGAGAAGCTCGAAGCTCTGGGATAGACCGCTTAAGTTAAAAAGCTACCAGATTCATGTTGTCTACTAACTTCTCGAGACATTAAAGGGAAGAGGATTTGTTATAGTCTCCATGCCCACAGGCAGTGGTATGACCCTTCTTCAAGAATGCGTCTCTATGCGTCATAAGTTAGAGGTTTGAGAGATTTTTAGTGCTCGAGCTTACTAGGTTTCTCTGCGACCAGATGTATAGGAAGTAGGGATCCATTATATTAGGCGAGGTTGTTGGGAAGGAATATGGGGGATTATAAGGAAATTCTCAGCTCCTCGAATCCCACTCTGAAGGACGAAGTTTACATACTCCATAAAAATCCTTAGCCTTCACAACCCTTTTAAGAGCTCGCCACTATCGCTCATGATGCATTCAAGGGGAATCCCCATCTATGTCCCTCAAGATTGGGGTGTAAGAGACATAGGCCTGGCAGCATCGAGCTCCTCAAGGGCTTTGTGAAGGATCTCGAGATAATACCTATGCATTTAAGACACCTCTAGGATCTGAGACACAGCTTTTCGAGCTCATCCTTAGCAAATATGAGCTCCTCATGTTCTTGTGCCTATGTAGCCTAGTAATGAACACCGTCCTCTGAACCACCACTTCACGGACAGCATCAACATCGGCTACCAACCACCCTAGCCTTTCAAGAGCACTATTAATACCCCCTAACTCTCAGAAGATCATCGACAACCCCCACTTATCGTTCTCGGACAAGCCCTTGAGAGCAAGTCCAAGATCCTCATAGAGGCTGAAGACGTAGATATGCTTCTCAGGATTTAGATAACATTTCCTAACCTTTTCTTCTCATCCTTATGACCCATATAATGAGCAACAACATAGTAGATCCTGTTATCCATCTTCACACTCTCAAACCAATTCACATAAACCTCTCAGCGGGAGAGGCTATAACCCATACGGATTATCCTGCCAAAGAGAAATCTGAAGCCAATACATAGGAAAAACGTCTAGTCCGATGGTCATCGAGTTAGGAGCGATAATCCTTCTAAGAGTTCTAGCATAGAATAGATATTCTACTATGAGTTAAAGGTTACCTCTGTTTAGGTCTTGTTCTAGATGTTTGGAGAGTTTTCTGATCCTTGGGCTGGGGCCCTGGTGAAGGCTGCACAGTTTTTACAGCACCAGGACCTCCAGCCTTGGCCCAGGGGCTCCAAGCCGGGTTCGGGCATCGGGGTCTCTCTTTACATGTGATACAGCTTATATAGCATATGTTCTCTAGCGGATGTAGATAGCAGGGCTTAATAACGCTAAAGGCACCACACCAATCACATCTTTGCCAGTATATGGTCATCTATATCCCAGCAAAAATTAAAAGGTTAGATGGAATATAAATAGTGGGCCGGTAGCTCAGCCCGGAAGAGCGCTCGGTTTGCACCCGAGAGGACCCGGGTTCAAATCCCGGCCGGTCCACCACATTCCTAGGAGAGGAGAATCTATATAGCTTGCGTGACATTAAATAGAGGACAAGCCTCGCCCTTCAGGGTGGGGAGAAGGTCTAAAGATATTCATGGTAGGAAAATATATAATATTTATGTGGTACTGGAGATTGAGTGCTGGTCAGGAGTTGCTGTCTCTTGCTTGTAGGATATTGGAGAGGTATCCTCTATGCGATAGATGCTTGGGAAGGTTATTTGCTGGGCTTGGTACGGGGCTTTCGAACCTTGAGAGGGGGAGATCTATAAAGATCTTCCTTGCCATGGCTCTTCATGCTGAGGCGTCAAGGGATCCTCAGGCCTTTAGGGATAAGATCTATCTATGTTCTGTAAATGCTGGTGAACCCTTTCTAAGCCTATATAGGTACCTATATGGTCTAGACCCTCCTAGACCTTCTCCATGCTATGTATGCGGTGATAAGGTGGATGGGATCATAGTTGAGTGGGTAAAAAGGGTTGGTGAGGCTCTCAGGGCTATGGGCTATAGAAGGTTTATACTCGGTGTCAAGCCTCCTGAGGGCTCTTCCGAGGCTGAGAAGGAGGTGGCTGGTGAGTTCTCTCTTCAGTATTGGGAATCTATTAAAAATGAGCTTAAGAGGGAGATTGGTAAGGGGGTTGCGAGGGTATATGGCTTTGAGCCCGATTTCAACGATCCCGAGGTAATGATTGTACTAGACATTCCAAGGGAATCTATAGAGGTCGTGATACCTTCACTAACAATTAGCTCTAGGCTGGTGAAGCTTGTGAGAGGGGTGAGCATCAAGAGGAGATCTGGGAGAAAATCTATTGAAGAGATGGCTGAAAAGGCTGTTACAGAGATAGGAGAGGGTTTGAGGATCTCGATCTCGATGAGGGACACCTCCAGATATAGAATCCTGGGTGATGGATGCTACTCACTAATAGAGATCAGATCTTTGAGACCTGGCAAAAGGGATCTAGAGATCATATCCAGAGCCCTCAACAAGGAGCTGAGGAGATATGCTATAGATATAATGGGGAAAGGAAGGAGAAGAGACGTTGAGGAGCTCGCGGGGAGGGTTAAGAGAATAACCTACAGGGTATACATATACTCTGACAGAGATATAGGCGAGGAGGAGCTCCAGAAGTTTCAGAAACAGAGCCCCCTACTCATTAGCCAGAGAACTCCTCAGAGAATCTTGAAAAGGAGAGGGATAGATAGAACCTACACAGGCGATCTCAGAATCGATAGAATTCACAGAACTTCCAAGAGAACATTCGAGGCCCTATTATCAATGCCCAGCAAAATATATGTTGAAGAAACAATAACAGGCGATGAGGGGAGAACGTCTCCTAGCCTATCATCGATATTAGGTGCCAATCTAAGGCCCTTAGAGATAGATGTGATCAGAATCGAGATATAGCTATTCAATTCCATTCCAGATCATCTCATCTAAGAATCAGCCCTGGGAGCTCTGAGCACATTACTTCCTGAGGATATTTACAACTAAAAGCCTCGCCTTTAAAGCGGAGATGGTTTTATTAGCTTTTTATCTCCGTTTATTGGAGGGGCTCTATGGCCTCTGGCAGTGAGGGTTTGCTAACTATCTCGATCGGCATGGTGGTTAGTCCCGAGCCTGGGGCTGTGAAACTCCTCAGGAGATACAATACAGCCCTGAACTATGCTATAAACAAGATCCTGAGAGTGAATCTAAAGAAAATCGGGGAGATTCATAATGCTCTATATAGAGAGCTGAGGGAATGGTTCGACCTCCCATCAAGGGTTGCTATTGACTGCTATAGGGATGCCCTAGCAAATGCCAATGCCTGGAGGAACAATCCTAAGAAAGGGAGGAGACCGAGGGTTAGGAAGCTATCAATGCTTCTGCATAAAGGCTCGGGATACAAGGTCAAAGAGGAATATGTGGAGATCATAGGCAGGATAAGGCTGAGGATCATTGGCTGGGATGATACCCAAGCTAAAGCCCTATCAATCAGGAGATGTTATTGCTGTTGATATCAATGAAAAGAAGATAGTCTATAGAAACCACGTGATTAACAAGGAGAAGGACACAGGGGTTGATAGAGTCTATAAATGAAAACTCCTCGCAGAGAATCTCCAGAGAAGATATTCATCAATATTCATCAACTAGATATTCTGCCTGGAGGAGGAGAAGAGGGATCTTGAGAAGAATTAGATCTTATCACAGGAAGGCTAGGAATATATTGGAGGACTGGGCTAGGAAGACATCTCTTGAGATCGTGGAGCTTGCTAAGAAGCTTAGATATGCAGTTACTAGAGAGGATCTCACTGGGCTGATAAACACACTGAGAAGGATCGAGAGCAAGGATCACATGGCGAGGCTCACTATAATGGGGTACAGGAGAATAGGGAAGCGGATCGACCGGCAGGCAGAGAAACAGGGGTTCCCCACATGAAGGTAGATCCCAACGGGACGTCATCGAGATGCCCTAAATGCGGTTTCGAAGCGAACAGAGAAGTCATTGGGAAGCTGAACATAAGGAAGAGGGCTCTGAAGATCCTGATAATATCAGGGGGATCTCTGACCACCCCCTCTGCCTCCCAGATGACGGATGTAAACCCGAATAGATGGGGGAACGATGAACCGCTCTAAGGCGGGGGCTCTGATGATCCGAGGAACCCTCGCCCCTTCAGAGCGGGTAGAGGTCAGATCTGTAACATCGCTAAGCATCAATAACTAGATCTAACATTCTATCTATTCTGGGGGAGGAAGCAAGACCGAAGATCTGTTTATCTCCGTCAGTACGTCAGATTCTTGGCGATCTATTGTGGGGGACAAGCGGTGAAAGGCTATCTGCATCTCCAGCTCCTCTGAGTCCCTAGATCGACTTCTACCAGGATTGTTGCTAGCTTTGTCTTTATCTCTGGCAGCTTTGATTTCAAAGCATCTATATATTCTCGCTTTTTTATTAATGTCATTGTGATGCTAAGGATTAAAGAGGTTCTTGCCGAGACGTGGATATTTATAAGCGTTGTAATACATATTGTATTATGGTGGTTGTTCTGAGTAGCGTGGTTATTTCTATTAGAATTCCTAGGGAGCTGAAGGAGAGAATTGAGATGCTCAACGTAAATATCAGCGAGGTTGTTCGGGAGATGCTTGAGAAGTATGTTGAGGAGGCTGAGGAGAGGTTTCTTATGGAGAGGCTCAGGAGGCTTCGAGCTCGTCTAGCGGGAAGGATAGATCCTGCTGCCATAGCTAGAATTGTGAGGGAGGATAGGGGTAGATATTGAGCTATCTGTTGGACGCGTCAACATTGCTCCCCCTGCTGCTTGACTACGGGGAGGAGCTTCCCAAAATAGTCGTTAAGGCGAGGATCTTCGCACTAGATCTAACTCTGTATGAAGTTGGGAACAGCCTGTGGAAACTGGTAACACTCCAGAATGCTCTGGAACTAAGTGACGCCGAAGACATATTATACGCTTTAAAAAGCCTCGTAAGGAAAAATATGATCAAAATAATAGGGTTCGATGAGCTGAACACGACAAGGGTTCTCCAGATAGCAGTTAGTGAGAAGCTAACATTCTACGATGCATCATATTTAGCGGCCTCAGAAGCGGTAAGGGCGGCGCTAGTTACTGAGGATATGGAGCTAAGAGAAAAGGCTGGGAAATATATAGAAGTAGTAATAGGATACAGGGAGCTTAAAGGAAGGCTACAAAAGTAGAGGTGTTCGTAGAAGCCGAATCAGCTTCTACTATGAGGTTGGGATTCAACTTCTAGAGACACAAAGCCTCCTAAGATGTCCGATGGACTGTATCCTTTTTCATGATATCAGGATGTTTCTTATATTTGCTTATTATCAATTAATGCTTATAAGCATCTAATTCCTGGCCATTTTGATAATGAGGCGATAATCTCTGCTAGATCTGGGTGTGTAAAGACCTCGGGAAGCTATGATGCTTAGAGCACCCGAGCCCTCAGATAGGAGCCCCGTGGCATTGGACTCGAGAGGCACCCATGAGGTGTGAGTGAAGCTGGTGAGCCCACACCGAGGTGTAACCCTGCTAACGACATCACAAATATTTACAAATACCATGACCCCTCCCCACTCTAAAGGAGGGTTTCCTATTACCGGGTCTCGGGTATTAGCCCCCTGGCGAGGGATTAATGGCCTGACACCGTTATACGTTACTAAGTAGCTCTCTATCTTCCTAGTTATCTTTATTCTATAGCCCAGCTTACGGGCTATGTTTAGCGCTGCATTTATGTTTGCATTGATCTTCTTCTTAGTCTTTCTACACATGTATATCCCTCTATATATTTCGCCGTTTTTATGCCTAATTCCGCATATCGAGCACTCTTTGCTAGTGTAATCCTCTGGCACGAGCTCAACATCTATACCATACTCCATGAATATATCCACAATCCTCCTATACCACCATATATTTTTTGTATTATACTCATTGCCATTGTTCTGTGAAAGCATCATGGGGTAGCCTATGTATAGCTTCCTAATACCCCTACTCCATGGTGTTTCAGCTAGGAATCTAATGGATGTTCCGTATAGATACCTGAGCCTCTCATCCCTAGTGTACATTGCTTCAAGGACCTTCTCATGGTATGTAATCCTGGTTGGGAACCCAGCGTTCTTCAGCATATCTCTAACAGCCTGATATGTAGCAATTTCTCTTTTCCACCAGTAGTATTCAGACTTGATCTTTCCTCCTTTGATAAGCATAGCAGATCCCTCTGTAGTTACCACAGCAAATAGATTGTTAAGCCCCATATCCATGAAAGCCTCCTTATCCCCTATGGGATCCCTCTGCTTGATAGATCTAGGATTTATGATCCTGCCCTTTTTATCTCTATAGTTAGGCTTGACATAACCCCTCCTGTTAGACTTAGGTGGCTCTCTTCCAGCCTCTATTGGTAGGTGTGCGAATCGCCTGCCATTAACATATATTATTTCAAGCCTTCCCTGCTTACCCTCCCACCTGATCCTGCCAACATACCTTATCCTCAGACCGAAATCTACTAGAACAAGGTAGCCTTCACCCTCGTTTATAGGCTCCAGGTAGTATCTATCACTTCTAACTATGTATCTCTTTCTCACCTGTGAGCCTGTCCTTCCAATAGCCTGGTGGAGAGACCTTCTTGATATGCAGTGGTAGCTTCCTCTGTTTCTTCAGATCTAGTAGCTTGAAGAGCGTGCTCCAAGCCTCATCATTCTTCTGTATAACAGCTTGGACATTAACACCCACAGAACCTCATTATACCTTGTAGTAGTATTTAGTAGTATTTTCTGTCTATCTCATACATCTTCACCTTCGTAAGCTCACCCTTGAAGAATACCTTCTCTTCTCATAGCTAAGCTCGTTGAAAAGCTTAGCACACGTCAAGCCAATACTCATGAGGCCCTCATGCTCATTCTCAGATAGTAGTAATCTCGGCCTAACAGTTCTCCAGCTCTCACTCAACCTTTCTTCGATCTCCTCTTCGAGTGCTTAGAAGGGGTCTGGGTGCTCCTCTGCAGGTATAGATCGGGGAATCGTCCTCCCTTGGGTCATCCTTCCAAGCATTCCACTCACGGAGGGTACCGCTTGTCCCCCGATGATCATTGATTATCACTAATATTCTTTTGTTTTGGATTACTGTGCTTCCTGATCCACAGGGATGTTATTACATCCCTGTGGTTATCGAGGGACTTCCACCTCCCCCAAAGAGATCTTGGGATCTCTATGGGCTCATGGGTGGCTGTGGAGCCCAGCAGAAAGGGGCTCCCATCTAGGGCTATGCCTAGAACCCCGAAGCCCTTCTGGGCAGAGCCCTCATAAAGGGCTTCGAGGGCCTTAAGATAAATATTGATCAAGGCAACTACCTCCCTATGCCACTTCTCACCACCTTTGCTACAAACACCTATCCTATCCTCCCCATATTCTATTACAGTCTTGTGTATCGGGCAGATCTTAGATGTATTCCTAGGATCTACTATCAATACTGGCACACCATATTCCCTAGCCTTGTCTATTATCGCATTGAGCTCTCCTTTCAATGCACTCTGATATATCCTATGCCTCAATTGCTTATTCCTATACCTAGCGATCATAATCTTTATATTGTCTCCCGAGATCCTCTCAATAACTATAACGCCCCTAGTCCTAAGGGCGTCCCTTACTACTAGGTTTGCTGTCTTCATTCTATGGTCCTTTTTTCTTTTTTCTTCTCTAAGCTTTTTCATAGCCTACCTAGCCTCTCCGCTACAGGATCCATTTCTCCTCTGGGTGTTCTCCTTCCTATAGCTATAGCCTAGGGTTGTCTTAGCAAGGTCTGTCTCGAGGATTGCTGTGAATGCCTCGTAGAGAGTTGCTACAGAGTTCTCATTAACATCGACAGTCTTAATATCCTCTGGTTTGTAGATCTCAACCTTTTTTTTTTTCGAGGGATAGGTGGAAAATCACCCTCCTATTCTTCCTATCAAGCTTGATCTTTGCATGGGATGTCGGCTTAAAGCCTCTAGCCAAAAGCTTGTAGAACTCCTTAGAAGGCTCTAGATCGAGGTGCACCCAGCCCCTATGGGTATTGATGGCAACACTTGTGAAGAAAATATTCTCAAAACCATTTATATTGATCTTCGTAGGGTTTACTGGTTTCCATATGTGGTCATCAACCAGCCACAGGCTAACACTATTGATCCTAGGCACTAGTATTCCATTGCTCATCTCAAGATCAACCTGGTGCCGAGCGATCTCCCAAGATCTCCTCCAGAGATATCTCACGAGCCTCCTACCCCTCCTAGGATTATTCCTCCAGGCATTGGCATTAGCAAGGGCATCTCTGTAGCAGTCAATAGCAAGTCTAGGTGGAAGTCCAAACCATTCTTTGAGTTCTCTATATAGAGCGTTATGAATTCCCAATGCTCCTCAGATCCAGACTTAATATCTTGTTCATAGCATAGTTTAGGGCTATATTGTATCTCCTGAGAAGCTCTCTGGCCCCAGGCTCGGGACTGACCATTATCCTGATCGAGATGGTTAGTAACCCTTCAACACCTGAGGCCATAGAGCCCCTCCAAGAATGATCAAATCCCTAAAATGCCTATAAGCTTTTCTCTTCATCCTCGCTCTTAAGGGCGAGGCTTTCAGTTGTAAACCCGAATAGATGGGGGAACGATGAACCGCTGAAAGGAATGACGATCAAGATGAAGACCTGAAGGCAGGAGAAGAGATCAGAGCTAAGTAATCTGAGGTTTAACGTCTAATAGGTTTTTTCTGAATTTGTGAATAAATTACTAGGGTTTTACTTTGCTTCGGGCAGGTAAGATCTCTGTGGATCTTCTTGAGAAAATCGTGCTGGGCAGGGTCGGGGTTCGAGATCCTGATGTGTTGAGAGGTCCGGGGTATGGTGAGGATGCCGCAATAATAAGGATCGGCGATGGGTTTGTGGCTGTGCATAGCGATCCTATAACTGCTGCTGAGAGAAACATAGGGTGGCTCGCGATTAATGTAGCGTCTAACGATGTAGCGGTTAGGGGCGCTAAGCCTAGATGGGGCTCCGTGGTTATTCTTTTGCCGGAGGGGGTTTTAGAGAAATTGTTGGATGATATAACCTCAGATATTGATAGGGCTTCCAAGAAGCTCGGGATCATGGTTGTGGGGGGACATACAGAGGTGGTTGCGGGGCTTGCGAGACCCATAGTGGTGGTTACAATTATAGGTCGTGTGATTAGGAGGCCTATATCGACTTCGAGTGCTAGGGAGGAGGATTATGTGATCATGACAAAGTCTGCCGGGTTGGAGGGTGCGGCTATACTAGCCCAGGACTATGGGGAACTTCTTGTGAGAAGGGGTGTTGATCCCATGGTAATTAGAAGGGTCTCAGGATTTCTCGAGCTAATAAGCGTTGTTGACGAGGCTCTGGCCCTGGCGCGGAATGATCTGGCTACCTCTATGCACGACCCCACTGAGGGAGGGATCTTAGGAGGTGTGGCAGAAATAGCTTATGCATCGGGCAAGACTATAGAAATTTGGGAGGATTCGATACCGATTTCGGAGGAGACTATGGTTATTACAGAAGCACTGGGTGTAGATCCTCTTAGACTCATAAGTAGTGGGGCACTAATCGCTACAGTGCCCCATAACATGGTGGATGAGGCCCTTAAAACCCTGAGGTCAGTGGGTGTGGAGGCTAGTATTATAGGGAGAGTTCTAGGAGAGGGAGGGGTTGCGCGGCTAGTAAAGAGGGGAGGATCTGTGGAGAATATTCCCAGACAAATCGTTGACGAGATCTACAGGGTGCCTGATATAGTGAAGAAGCTTTGAGATCATTGATAGGAGCTGGAATTCTACTTACCAGCCACCCTAGCGTTCCTTATGAGCACTGGGGGTGCTGATACCCTCTCCCTATCCTCGATCTCCTTGCCTATGAGGGCTATCCCTTTTCTTAGCATATCATAGAAATCGGCCGATATAACGCCCCCATTTACAGCTCCCTTGATCTCCCCGTTCTCTATTATATAGGCATTAGTTATCGTGGCATTTAGATTCCCACTAACAGGGTTTGAGAGCCACTCACCTATTGTTGTGAGTATATAGAGACCGCTTTTAATGGATGAGATCATCTCCTCAAGATTCGAGTCTCCGGGCGCGATCACCAGGTGATTAGGCCCTGGAGATGGTGGGGAGGAGTATACTCTCCAGGCATTCCCTGTAGAGATCCTATTCTCAGCCTTCGCCGTGTAGCTATCGTAGAGATAGCTCTTTAAAACCCCCTTCTCTATAATAGTTGTTCTAGTAGTTGGGTGCCCCTCGTCGTCAAAACCCCTAGATCCTAATAGCCTCGGCTCTAAGCCATTATCATAGATCGAGAGTGTATCGATGGCGATGATTTGCCCTAGCTTCCCAGCTAGAGGGGATCTCCCCCTCTGCACGGAGAGGGCGGAAATAGCTGGTGATAGCATAGTAGCTATGAAGGATCCGAAGACCCTTGGCGAGAGGATCAGATCGTATATGCCATTCCTAGTATGCTGCGATTTTGCAAACGTGGATGCTGTGTGTCCAACCTCTCTCCCCAGATCCCTAGCCCTTAGATCCTTTATAGATCTCGAAGCCCTATAATCACCATAAGAACCCTCCTCTCCAGCCCCGCCAGCCTTTGCATAAATATATATCCAAGCAGCTGTCTCTTCCCTCTCTATAGGACCTCCATAGCTATTCATAATCTCAGTAAACATATAGCTGGAGGATGCAGAACCCCTCACAGGTTTCACACCTCTCGATATCTCTAGAACGCCTGTTATCGCTTCTAAAGCTATTTCGGCTACTTTCTCAACCCCTGAGCCCCGTGTCTCCCTATCAACATAGCTGTGGAGATAAGCTGATCCTAGTTTCTCGTTAAAACCCCTCCAATTAGGATCCTCAGGCATCGATTTGGCTATGGAGATCGCATCCTCTAGAGCCTCTTCCACCCCCCTAGCACTCAGATCCTGTGTACCGACTACAGATACCCTTTTACCAATAGATACCCTTATCCCTAGAGACCCTGATTCTGTGGTTTCAGCCCTTTCGATCTTTTCTGATATGCTTAGAGAGATTTCCCTTGAATATGTATAGTATATCTCTGCTTCCGAAGCCCCTAAATCGATAGCCCTTCTATAGATAGTCTCTATGTCAATCCCCATCTCCATGCTTATCTACCCCCAACTATTATCTCTCTAATCATTATGTGGGGGCCTCCATCACCCACCCTCACCAGCTGTCCATCCTTGCCACATCCACCAAATACCGAGGTTCTTACAACCAGGTCTCTGCCAACAGACTCTACACCCTTGAGGGTCTCCAATATATAGCCTGAGATCACTACACCCTTAACCATCTCTCCCAGCTCGCCTTTTCTTATAATGTATGAGGGGCCTGCGGAGAATGTGAATGTCCCCATGCTGGTATCTACCTGCCCCCCTACAGAACCTCTTCCCAGGAGGTATAGACCCTCCCTAGTCTCTCTAATCATCTCCTCAAATCCCCAGTCCCTGGGCTCTATATAGATATTAGTCTGCCTAACTATGGGTGGGCTTTCGAAATCCTGGGCTCTTCCATTCCCCGTGGGTTTGATGCCGAGCTTTGATGCCGAGATCCTGTCTGTTAGATGGGTTTTTAGGATGCCCCTGGATATTATTTCTGTCTTCTCTTTAGGTGTTCCCTCATCATCGTAGGGTACTAGGAATCCTCCTTCTACGTCTCCACTATCTATGAGAGTAACTAGGTCGGAGGCCACCTGCTCCCCTATCCTTCCCCTTAGGATTGATGTTCCTGATGCGACTAAATCTCCCTCTGATGCGTGTCCAAAGGCTTCGTGGAGTATCAATCCCACAAGGTCTGGATCTGCAACTATTTTAAACCTGCCTGGGGGTGGTGTCGATGCCTTAAGAGCCCTCCTGGCTGTATGTGATATTTCCTCTGCAAATCTAGCCCAGTCCCCCTTCTCTATATATTCCCAGCCAGCAACCATAGATCTGCTGTCGTGTAGCCTCTCCATAGAGCCCGCCTCGCCAGCAATACTTGTGTGGGAAATCCCTACTAGTGTGACGCTCCAAGAGACCTCAGAATCGCTTGAAATCACGGCTCTAATATCCCTCTGTATACCTAGCATCGTTATTGCAGACTTTATACCCTCAACACCTAGACCAGCCTTGTTTGTCTCTAGAACAACCCTGATCTTATCGCTTGGGGGAATATAAACAGGATCTTTCGAGAAGCTCGAAACCTTGGATCCCTTCACAGAGCCCCTATCAGCTAGAGAAACCTCTTCCTGGGTTGCCCTAGCCGCTGTTATCGCTCTATTCACAGCTTTCATGAGATCCTCCTTGTTGAGGGAGTTAGTTGATGCAAAACCAAGCTTATGCCCATACACAACCCTGACCCCGATCCCAGCCCTCCGCGTTATAGAATAGTCTTTAAGAACACCATTATCAGCCCTTAAAAGCTCATAATAGTATTTATGGAACCTAGCTTCTGCATAGCTAGCTCCCAATGTCTCCGCATATCTAATCACTTCTTTAAGCACATCGAGATCATATTGAGCATCTTCCATCCTCACGATATGCACCCTATATTAGTAGATAGTCAATAAAATTATATTAAATAAGAGCGATCCTCGCTCCCTTAGCCAGGGCATTCTTAGAAAATAAAAGTATAGGAATATATCAGCATAATTCGGCATATATTCCTTGTGCTAATATAATATAGATGGGGATGCTATATACTGGTCTTCGCGTTGGTCAAGGGGGTGCCTGCAAACACTACTAGGGTTGTTAGTGTGGGCGGTATCCTTAGGAGGGAGGAGATGGATATAGTGTTGAATCCATATGATAGGAAGACTATAGAGGCTGCTGACTATATGAGGAGAAGGGTTGGAGGCAAGCTTGTTGCTCTTTCGATGGGGCCTCATCCAAAGATAATACCCATCATGAACGAGTTATTCGATGCAGAGGTATCTGGTATCGATGAAGCCTATATTCTGAGCGATAAGAGGATGGCTGGATCTGATACCTGGGCCACATCATATACACTTTCTAAGGGTATTTCCAAGATACTCTCGATACATAGGGAGGCCCTTGATACCCTTGCTAAGGCTGTGGAGGCCAGGGAGTCTGTGGAGAGGGTTGAGGCACTGGCAGCAGATCTATATAGAAAGAACCTGCTTCCTAATAGGATATATAGTGATAAGCCTTCTATAAGGGATACCCTTGTAAACATGCTGATGGAGGGGAAGATCTCGAGGGAAGAGGCTTCTAAAATACTTAGGGATGAAGCTATGAGGGTTGCTAGGGAATTCGTAATATTCACTGGGATGAAGACCTCTGATGGAGAGACGGGGAATGTAGGGCCCCAGGTTGCTGAGGCATTATCACAGGAGCTGGGCTTCCCGATCCCCCATGTTTCTTTCGTTATAGATTTCGAGTATATTAGTGAGAGGAACTCCATAGTTGCTAGGAGGAAGCTAGTTAACCTGATCCAGATTGTGGAGGCCGAGATCCCCGCGGTTCTAACTATTCATGTTGATTATTCAGTACCTCCAATACCTCTAGCAGGTAGGAGGCAGGCTCTCATGAGTTCTTATAGGGGGAAGAATAGAGATATAAAGATCTATGGTGCAGATGATATTAGGGCTGATCTCAGATTCATAGGTCTCGCAGGCTCTCCAACAGTTGTTGGTCCTGGGGTAGATATAGGCAGGCCATATGTTAGAAAGATCGTGGGTTCCTCGATAGTTGCTGCTAAGGATATAGATAAGATAAGCTATGGAGACAAATCCTATGGGCCATATAGAAAGGGGGATCTGCTGGACTCCCTTCCTGAGGAAGTTAAGAAAGATCTGTTGTCGAAGGGGCTTGCAAAGGTATTTGATTACGATGATCTAGCCGAAGAGATTATAAGCATTCTCAGGAGGTGAGGATATGGCCCAAACCCAGCAAGTTATAAACGTGCTCCCCCCAACACCTGATATTGAGAGCTATAGGGACGTCTGGATCTTCATCGAGGTTCTCAAGGGTAAGATGCTTAGCTACTGCCTAGAGGGTATATCGGCTGCGAGGAAGATAGCTTCTAAGGTTAATATGAACGTAGGAGCCCTGGTGGCTAGCGACACAGTTAGCGATGATATTGTGAAAACCCTTATAGAGCACGGGGCTGACTATGTTGTTGTTGTTGAGCATCCATATCTAGCTGATTATGAGCCCTTCGCATACACACTAGCCCTAGAGGAGGTTGTGAGGGAGAGGAAGCCCTGGGCCCTGATATTCATGGCAGACGAGCTGGGAAGGGATCTAGCTCCGAGGCTAGCTTATAGACTGGTCACGGGGCTCGCGACAGATAATATAGACTTCGATGTAGAGGACTTCTACCACGGCCTCCTCAAGGAGAGATATACCAATATATTGGCACAGATAAGGCCTGACTTCGCAACTAGGATAGCTAAGATATATACGCCTAGGCACAGGCCACAGATAGCCTCCCTAAGACCGGGATCCTTTAAACCTCTCCCAAGAGACCCGGGTAGGAAGGGTGAGGTCTATAGGTATAAGCCGTCGCTAACAGGCTATCCCAGGAAGGTGAAGGTGCTTGGTTATGAAACTATAGAGGATAGAGGAGCGGATCTCCTTGAGGCGAAGCTTATTGTGAGCCTTGGCCTCGGGATCTTGAGAGATGCTGAGGGCAATCCTAAGAATCCTTTAGAGGCTGTTGATCATGCTAACAAGATCATAGAGCTGGTGAGAAACAGGCTGGGGGTTAAGGCTGCTATGGGGGCTTCGAGGGCGCTTATCCACGCAGATGTTAAGGAGCTGAGGGGTATAATAACACATGATATCCAGGTTGGGCAGACTGGTAAGACGGTGTCGCCTAAGGTATATATTGCTGCGGGGATAAGTGGGGCTATACAGCATAGGGTAGGGATCCTGAGGGCAGAGAATATATTGTCGATCAATATAGATCCTAGGGCACCTATACATGAGATAGCCCACTATGTAATCATAGACGACCTATATAGAGCCCTACCAAAACTATACGAGGCTCTTCGGAGAAAGATAGAGGGAGGCTAGATGGTTGATAAGCACGATGTGATAGTGGTTGGCGCAGGCCCGGGGGGATGTGCTGCTGCATACTATCTAGCTAAGAGGGGCTATGATGTAGTGCTTCTTGAAAAGGCTAAGGTCCCTGGACAGAGGAACGTGACTGGGGGTGTTCTGTATGGCTCTTACATTCAGGGCTATGGCTTGATAGATCTCATACCCGAGTTCGAGTCAGAGGCTCCTCTAGAGAGGAGGGTTACTAAGTATAGGCTAGCCATTATCTCTAGCCCCATATATCCGGGGGAGTATAGATATAGATCGATTTCCCCGGATGCCAGATCATATAAAGTGCTTGAGATCACAGAGGGCTCTTTCCTCGATAGGTTCGTCCATAGAGGGGTCTCGACGGGGCATGACTACACAGTTATAAGGGCTAGGTTTGATAGGTGGTTCTCGAGGAGGGTTGAAGAGGCGGGGGGTATATTGGTTACAGCAACAGCTGTCGAGGATCTCGTGTTTGAAGAGGATAGGGTAGTAGGGGTTAGAACTAGTAGGGAGGAGCTATATGCAGACCTAGTTATAGATGCGAGCGGGGTTACTAGCAAGCTAGTCATAAAGGCCGGTCTCAGGGGGCCTCTTCAGCCGTGGCAGGTTTATCATGGGGTTAAGCAGGTCTATCAGCTGAGCGAGGAAGAGATAAACAAGAGATTCGGGCTTAAGAGTGGGGAGGGTGTTGCGATAGCCCTTATGGGGGACTTCCTCCATGGCTCGGTGGGAGGCGGTTTCATATATACGAATAGAAACACCATCTCTGTTGGGATCGTTGTTTCTATTGATAGCATGGTGGACAGCATTAGGAGGAATGTTGATAAGATTGGAAAGCCATTGGACATGCTGGAGGAGATGATCTCGCACCCATATGTCTCGAGATATATTGAGGGGGCTAAGTTGGTTGAGTACTCAGCCCACAACATACCCAAGGGGCATAAGACTATGCTTGAGAAGCCCCTGAGAAGCGGGTTTCTAGTGGTTGGGGACGCTCTCGGATCCTTTGTAAAGATAGGGGGGCTGATAGACGGTATGAGGAGGGCTATAGCGACTGGGATAATGGCTGCCCAGACATATATATATGCTAGAAAGCACCATGATTTCAGCGAGAAGACCCTGGCTATCTATCTAGACCTCCTAGAACCTATATACAAGGATATAAGGAGATCGGCCAGGAACTCGATCATCTCCGAGAGTAGACTGCTATATGGCCCCGGATATAAGATGCTCCTAAGGATCATGGGGAGAGGCGAGACAACCGTTATAGCTAACCAGGGCAATGAGAAGGACTCCATACAAAAGGTTCAAGAGAGAACAGGGCTACTGGTATATGAGGAGGACAAGATATATTCCCACATAAAGATTGACTATGAAAGGTCCAACAAGGATCCATATAAGCTCTGGGTCCCCGCCTGCCCCGTAAACTGCTACACGATCTCGGTACCCGGCAAAGGGATCTTCACCTCATACAGAGATCTCTACAAACATAACCTAGAAATGCTAAAAAGAACCAAGGGCTTAAACATTGATAGAGCCCTAGCATCAGAGGCGCTTAAAGAAACTTGGAGAGACATAGCCAGGGCAGAGGTTAAATTTGACCACGTCGCCTGCATCTCATGCGGCACATGCTGGGTAATAGGCCACCCAGCCATAGACTTTAACCCTGAAAGAGGCGGGCATGGAGTTAAATTTAGATATAGCTAAGAATGCTCTTGCACATATGCTGTAACAGATCTTGAACCGCTTTATTCATGATTCATTAAGAACTTTTCCTGCGATCTTAAGATAACTCTATAGAGTTGAATTAATACATGATAAACAGATATATCGAAGATCGATATGCTAGGAGTTGAAAAGCCTTAGCTAGAGGATAAAGGGCTATATTCTTTTTACGTTAATAATAGATATGTCCAGGTGCGTAAGGGAGCTGAACTCCCGTAGCCCGCCCAGAGTCATGCCGTGACGAGCCAGAGAGCGGATGCGAAAGAACGTGAAAGAATATAAATAGCCGCTCTCAGGTGAACAACTATAGCAAGCCTTACAACTGAAAGCCTTGCCTTTTAAGGCGGGGATGGTTTTAATAGCTCTCCAGGTACTTGTTTTTGGAGGGCTCTATGGCCTCTGGCGATGAGGGGTTGCTAACCATCTCGATCGGAATGAGGGTTAGTCCCGAGCCAGAGGCTGTGGAGCTCCTCGGGAGATACAATGTAGCTCTCAACTATGCTATGAACAAGATTCTGAGGCTGAATTTGAGGAGCATTGGGAGGGTTCACAACGCTCTATATAGAGAGCTGATGGAATGGTTTGGACTCCCATCTAGGATT
>Ga0209670_100434_pt1 | contig 25410 bp, 24 predicted proteins | sample PerSpoBPS_BMetaG_FD_184741 | JGI IMG/M metagenome (GOLD analysis project Ga0209670, IMG submission 184741) | Thermal spring microbial communities from Yellowstone National Park, Wyoming, USA - Perpetual Spouter B (PS_B) MetaG (SPAdes) (version 3) | ecosystem: Environmental > Aquatic > Thermal...
AAAAGTACTGAGGTTCTTTGATGGGAGACATAAAGACTTCTGGGTGCTGTTTGAGATAATTATATAAAGATGTTGTTCCCGCTCTCCCTGTTCCCACGATAAATAAGTTCGGCAGTTTTATATCTTCTACTGTTGTATGCATGCTTATTGTTCAACCTTCACAAAAATCTTTTTTAAATCTTCCATAAACTTTTTTGGCTCATTTCTAATATATTCTCTATAATACTCAAAATCTTTGTATCTTTCTTCAAAATTCTTGAAACAATCTTTTATTTTTTCTATAATTTTCGGTATGTTTTCTTCTTTATCTTCAAATTTGTATTCATCTGGTATGGGAACATCTTCAAAAAATGCAGCCGAACCTCTTTTACCGGTAATAACACAGCAACCTAACATAGCCGCTTCTCTCGGGATTCTATCTTTTCCTGGATGATTCCCAAAATCAATATAAACCTTTGCTCTTTGAAGTGTTTTTATTACTTCTTCTCTGGTCATATTTATTAGGGGAATAAATTTTATATCTTTTGCTGAAGAAATTATTTTTTTAGTAAAAGCAAATCCTTTCTTAGGATTATATACAACTATATTTTTTTTTTGAGATAAATCTGTTTGTATTTTTAGAAAACTTTCATTTAGGTGATCGGATAAATAATATTTCGGATTCAATGCTTTAAAATACTCAAAAGCATAGCGAGATTGAAAAATATAAAAGTTTGAAAGATTTAAAATAGGATCCTTTTTGTAATCATATTTATTTACAAGCTTAGCTAAAACTTTCTGTGAAGTTATGTCAAAATCCAACAAAGGCTTCTTAATTAAAATTTTAGATATTTTATTTATTACTCTGGTTATAAGAAAATCCTTCTTTGTCAATCGTGAAATGTAATAATTATCTACAGATAAAAACCAAATACCCTTTCTGATATTTTTAAAATTTCGTAATAAATTTATCCCTTGATAAATTTCAGGCACAATAAGAATATTTTTTTTGTTGTCCTCAATTTCATCAAGTCTTGTAATATATGGATTTCCATAGATTTCAAATTCTGGATGCACTGGACTACTAAATTTCTTATTATTGAAATTAAAATAATACATATAAGCACTAATCTTGAGATCCATACGTAAATAATAAACCAATTGATGTAAAAGTTCTGGGCCACCTGTTGCAGTATTTGCAGGACATCCTACATAAATCCTAGTATCTGGATATACTTTTATGCTCATAGTTAATTCCTATTTATTTCCCTTGTTCATAATCTTTCAGAATAAACTTTATCTTTTACTTTTAATACAGAACCAACAAAAATTCCTTCTTTCAAGCTTTCTGCTATTCCCTGAAAATTCCACCTCCCATACCTTCCTATTGAAAATATATTTTTTTCTGCAAGCTTACTCAAAGAATTCTCAACCCATTTGCTACTTGGTTTTTTCCATGTATAGGCAACTTCAATCCAAGTTGGGTCCGCAACCAAAACCTTTTTTATAAATCCATACTCTTTCAGCTCATCCTCAGTCTTTTTAATTATTGCTTTCAAATCTTCATCGGATGGTTTTTCTCCACCCATGAAAGCAAATTCTATATACAAAGAACCATACTTTTCAGGATTCCTTAAATTCTCGGGCAAAAATATAGGATCTACATTAGAGTAATACCCTATCCTATGAAAACCAGATAAACTATCAGGAACATATAACCAGTGAAACCCGTGTTTTGAAATTTTACTCTCTGCAAGTTCAACTCCCATATTCAGTACTAAGACCGATGTATATGGTTCCTCTTCATCTGAAATCCCTGTTATTTTAAGCAGTTTGTTTAGTGGTAAAGTTGAAATCAAAGCGTCATATTTAAATTCTCTACCGTCTGAAAGCACAAGGGTTTTTGTCTCAACATCTATTCTTTCTACTCTCGCCTCAAATTCAATATTACATAGATTTGCGATTTTCCAAGCTAAAAAATCAAGTCCATTTTCAGGATATAAAAAGCTCACATTGTATCCCACATCTTTGTTAGGATTTCCCATAGCTCCTTCAATAACACTTTTTATATCAAAAGGTGTTTTATACGGGTCTTGCGGAGCTATTTCGGTATATAAACCTGCGGTATATCTTTCGTGAAAAGGTGCAAAGAAAATAGAAAATAGTGTTTCACCAAAGTTAAGTTTCAACCATTCTGCCATAGTGATACCATCTGGAATATGTGAATTTTTGCTATTGAGTAAAATTTCCTTTACAGCTTGAGAGGCTATTTTATTTCCCAAAGCGTAAAGATTGTTCTGTATAGGGTAATCAACAAACCTGTATTTTAGTTCTTTTGTTTGATCAAGATTTCCAGCAAAAAATACAGCTGATTTTCTAAAATATCTTTTGCATTTTGAGAACTTATTTATAAGGTCAAGGATAAATTTATCTCCACCGAAAATCCAGTGTCCGCCACCGATTTCAAAACGGAAACCTTCTTTTTGATATGAGGCACAAATTCCACCAGGTTTATCACTTGCTTCAAAAATTTTAAAACCCGATGTTAAACCAGCTCCCAGCCCTGTAAAACCGGCACCTATTATGAATGTATTTTCTCGAATCATGTTGGTTTCCTTAAATATTAAAATATATTTGTTATCCTTTTTTAATTTGCCTTATTTTAACTCCGACCTGCTCATGATTATATACAAATCCCACCCATTCAAATTCTACATTATTTTCATTAACAAATTCATAAAAAGCTTTAAATTCTCCCTCTTCCCAACCAATGTAATTGAAAAACTCGTCAAAAACTATTATTGTTCCTGCAACTATATTATTTTTCAAATAATTAAAAACCGTCTTGGTAGAACTGTATAAATCACAGTCTATGTGTATGAAACTTGCTGGAGTATTACGATGTTTCTCAATGAATTTTGGCAAAGTCTCTTCAAACCATCCCTTTACTAATACAACATTTTCTTTTACCTTCGGTAGATTATCTAACTTGAAAGTACCTTTATAAAAATTATACCTCCATGTTTCAGGTAAACCTTCAAAGCTATCAAAACCATAAATTTGTCTATTTGGGAGTAAGTCTGCTATAAAATTTATTGTCTCTCCTTTATATACTCCAAATTCCATTATAAGACCATCTAATGTGATTTGGGAAATTGAGTACTTTAAAAGCTCAAATTTATTTTTAAAAACTCTACTTTTTATTAATCTTTTTTCATTCAAAATAAAATTAATCGTTGATTCAAGGGCTTTTCTTTGAAGTGCTCTATCTATATTTTTAGCGTCTTCATCCAAAATACGATATGCTAAATTAATTACCTTTTTCTTTATTAATTTTTTAAACCATTCCATAGATCTAACCTCCTTAAATAATAAAAGGACACAATCGTTACCAAAATCTCTGCTAACACAAGTGATATGGCTACTCCGATAGCCTGCAATAATTTTACCAGTAATATAGCTAAAATTACATTTGAAATAGCCCCAACAAAAGTTATTTTAGGAATAATCTTAACATTACCATATGCTATTATGCCTTGAACAGCAAAAACATTGCTCAATCCAATTATGAAAGGTAAAAAAGCTATAATTCTTAAAACTATTATAGACTCTGTAAATTGAGAACCCAAAATAATTCTTACGATTAAATCAGCAAACATAAATATGAAAAAAGACAGAATAAAGCTAAAACCACCTATTAAAAGCGTGACCTTTCTTATAAACTTGACCCCGATTTCTTTTGATTCATTCATTAACTTGCTTACATATGGATATATAGTTTGCGAAATTGGAGCTAAAAATCCTTGGATCGCTCTTATAATTTTTTCCGCAGCAGAATAATAACCTACAATCGTATTATTTGTAAATAACCCCAAAATAAATGTATTTGATATTGTGTATAAACTTATAGCCACAGTAGATATAAATATATACCAACCCTCTTTTAGTTGATATTTTAAATCTTTAAAATTCGGTATCCTGAAAAATACTCCAAAGTCTTTGAACACAATCCATAATGCTAAAACTCCTGCTACAATAAATCCCAAAGAGTTCAAAAGCGGAACATATAAATAGTCAGATGCTTTTTTTACAAAAATGAAAATTGCAATTGTAAAAATTAGTTTAGCAAGAACATTCAAAAAAGTTATATACTTCATTCTCTCCATTCCCTGAAAGAACCAAATAGGAAAAAGTGTTTGCCCTAAAACCATACCAAAAGTCAAATAATAAATCAACCAATCTTGTCTGAATTTTTTAAAAGAAAAAACTATAATGGTCATCAACCCTAAAGAAAGCAAAAGCAAAAAAAATTTTATAATCATCACAGAACTGAAAATTTCTGAGACCTTTTCTTTGTTTTCCCTATTTATTGAAATCTCTCTTGTTGCTGAAAGATTAAATCCGTAATCTGTTAAAATCTGAAAATACCCAATAAAAGCTTGTGCAAATGCAATTAAACCATACTTTTCAGGTCCTAAAACCCTTACAAGATAAGGCAAAGTAATAAGAGGGAAAATGTAATTAGCAAATTGCAAAAATGAAAGTGATAAGAAGTTCTCAAAAAGCCTTCTTCTTGTTTTGGTTGCGAATAAATTCTTTATAGTTGCAAAAACTTCTGGTTTCACCTCGCTCATCAGTGATATTTCCCCCTAACCGATTTTTCGTTTAAAATTTTCGTTTAAAAGGATTTTCTATTTTAAGTTTTCCTTCAATTATCTGCCCATCTTGCATATCTTCTGTATAAAGAATTTTACATTTATTTTCTAAAGCCGAAACTATTATCAAACTATCCCAGTAAGAATATTTATATTGATTAGCTACACTTAGAGCCTTATCAACAGAAGATTTCCTCAATAATACCACCTCAAATTTCCGCCAAAATATATCTGACAAAATTTGCAATTTTTCAAAACTAATTCTATATTTTCTATTCATTATCCAGATGAATTCATTCAGAACCTTTCATATAATTCTTCTCTGCTGAATTTCCATTTTGTTGTATCAACTTGAATTTGATCTGCAAGTATTTCCTTTTCAATTTCTCGTTTTACTCTAACTGTTATTTCAACCTCTTTTCCCTTAAATTCATCTGGTAGCTCAATGGTTAAAACTTTATCTTTCACCCTTACCTCCTTTTTTAGAACAAAATTTTTCATTCCCTCCATTTAAGTAAATTTTAAAATGTTCCCTAATATGCCTCAATTTTTCAAAAAGGCTCTACCATTTAAGTTATCGGAATCATTGAGTGAAAAAGCGTTTATAAAAGATACAAAAGAGTAAATCTGATTTTTGAAGTTTTTGTTATGTGGATAATTTGTAGCATCCGTTTTCCGATCACTTAAAGCATAAGCCTTCAAAAAAACTAATGCTGGGAAAAAAGAAAATAAAATAAAAAAAGTATGTTATAACTTTAATACTATGAACAAAAGGATTGTAATTGATCCCAAAAATAATTAGAGGAAAACCAGTAATTTGTGGGACAAGAATTCCTGTTTATGTTATCTTAAATCTCTTAGCTGAAGGGTATGATTAAAAGAATATCCTGATAACAAAAAAGAGGATATATTAGCTGCCGTAAAATTTGCTGCTAAGGCTATGGATTTAGATAAGTGGTAATTCTTTGATAATCTCCTCTAACTTCTTCTCCTGCATAATCAAAATTTTAAACTTGATCTACAAACTTTGAAACTAAACTAAAAAATTTGTATCTAAAAAACTTATTTCCGTACATTTTCTCTGATAAACTTTATTAAACTAAATTGAATTGTTCTAAAACTTCTCTCGGGGTTTTTCTTCCAAGTTCTGTTCTATCAAAATCTGAGTCAAAGCTTATTATTGTCAGACTATATTTTTCTGCAACCACATATTGGTATGCATCGTCAAAATCAAGATTAAAGCGCGTAGATACTTCTATAACATTTCCCATATCTTCGTAAGATAGTGAGACTACATGCAATATTTCGTTAAAAATCATATCTTTTAGGAATTGATAAAAAATATGATGTTTCTTTGCCTGAAAAAACAAAATTCCTATTGAATGGAGTGAGAAATCAGAAAGAAAGAATTCAAACTTTTCTGAGTTTTCTAATAATTTTTTTGCTTCATCAGATTTTTCCCTATTCAAAATAATTTCCAGTATGATGTTAGTATCTATCAGAACCCTCATTTTTTGCCGATTCGCCAATCTGATATTTTATGTTGCAATTCAACCGATGAGAAATCATTAGCCAAATCAGAAAGGGAACCAGCCCAATCAAATTTTGGCTTTCTCCTGAGTTTTCTTTTCTTATTCTTTTCCCACAAAAATTGAGCGAAATCTTCAAGCTCTTTTCTCAAATCTTCTGGCAATTCCTTGATAATCTCCTCCAATTTCTTCTCCTCACGCATAATCATAAATTTAAACTTGATCTCCAAATTTAATATTAAGAATTGAATTTTAAATGGGGTCCTTACAGTAGTTTTTCTCTTCTATATATTTTATTACTTTGTTGACAATATCTAAAAGTTGAGGAACTCTCATAATTACTTCTTTATACTTTTTGACCAAGTTTTCCTCTATATATTCATGGACGAGTTCATTTCTTAAGTCTTTCAGTGCTACAAGAATTCTATAATCATCAACGAATCCTCTCTTTTCTGCTCTTATAACTATGTCAAGCTTTCTTGATACATCTTCAAGTTCAATCAAATCTAATCCTCTCAGAATTTTATTTATTAGCATATCGACCGTTCTGCCAAATCTATTGCACAGAGTTTCTAACACCTCATAGTCTTCCTCCCTAAGATTATCTAAATCTATCCTGAGGGATTTATGATAAGATTTTTCTAACCATTCCTTGTTTCTTATCAATTTCTTTACATTCTCACAGAATAAAATTATTGATTCTTCTCTACGCACTCAAATTTCAACTCCAGTTTCTGCCATTATTTTAGTAAATAAGTTTTCGGATGGATTATCAGTTACAATAAGGTCAATTTTTCTTTCACCCAAAGTCAGAATCAACTCTACTCTAATCATTCTTCTTGCATTATCGTCTATTTTCTTGGAAATCACTATAAGATCAATGTCTCCTCCTTTCCCTTCGGGATTGGTGCGACTGCCAAATAAAATTATCTTAGCATCTTGATCATACTTTTTTATTGCTCTCTTTATAGATTCAATTTCCTCAGGAGAAAGCCTGATTTTGTCTTCTCTGATTTGTTTTTTTTCTCCCATCATCCAACCAAATACTAAAAATTTAAAATTTCTCTACCTTTTATTTTTATCTCCACAAAAGAAGCGTACGCATAGGTTCAAGCGTGCGATTGAAAGGATTGAAGACAAGTCCTAAAATCTCTAATGTCACAACACCCAAAAGAGCGATATCATCTCCTTCACCTAAAATCACAGGGGTATGAGCCTCTCCTTGCGGAAGGATAATATAACACTCAGAAACTTTCCTTTTTATGGTCCGACCATCTGCTAAAATGAAATTATGTTCACGCTTTGGAGTAAGACCTATCTTTTTCCACACATCCTCCGGCAAGAGTGAATATTTTGCTCCGCTATCAATCAAAAAATTTACTCGTTCTTCGCCCTTTGGACCTATTACTCTCCCTTCAATATATGTTATCTCCATATTTTTTCGGAAGAAAATTTATAAACTCCTCCTACGCATACTAAATTTATAGTTTTTTTGTAAAAGTTTTGGAAATGCTATAATTTTGCAAAGGAGAAGATATGAAATGAAGTTTGGACAAAATCTTTTGATTTCTGTTATCATTCCATGTTACAATGAAGGCTCTACAATAGAGGATGTTATTGAAGCGGTTAAAAAACAGCCATTTTTCAAGCAAATAATAGTTGTTGATGACGGATCATCTGATGCAACTCCAAGTATTCTCAAAAATATAAAAGGTGACGAAAAAAATGAAATATTGATTTTAAGACATGAAAAAAACTTGGGAAAAGGAGCAGCCATAAGAACAGGTCTAAAACATGTGAGGGGCGATATAATAATAATTCAAGATGCCGACCTTGAATATGACCCCTCTGAATATCCAAAACTTTTACAACCAATAATAGAAGATAAAGCGGATGTTGTTTTCGGTTCAAGATTTTTGGAATCAAGAAGAACAATTTACTTTACAAACTACATAGCGAATCTCACTTTTTCTTTTCTTATAAATTTCCTTTACGGAACTACTCTGACAGATACTGCTACGGGATACAAAGTTTTCAGAAGAGAAGTTCTTGAAGAAATAGGAGAAATTCGAGCAAACGATTTTTCTTTTGAAATGGAATTTACATCAAAAGTTATTCAGAAAGGTTTCAGAATATATGAGGTCCCAATAAAATATCAAGGTAGAACATATGAGGCTGGTAAAAAAATAGGCTGGAAACATGGGTTTGAATATTTATATTGGATATTCAAGGAGTACCTGAAAAGAGAAAAAAAATTAAATTTCACTTTCCTTTTGGGAAATTCAGTAAATATCGCAAAGGTTTTTTTCAATTTTTGTATAAAAGATTTTTTAGGAAATAAAGTTTTAGAACTTAATTCTGGTGAGGGAAAGATAAGCAGATTTTTACTCGGAAGAGAATTTCTAATTTTGTCAGACCCATCAGAAAGAAATTTGAGGATTTTGAAATCAAAGTTCTACCAGACTCGTAGGCTCATTATAACAAAATTTGATATTATTGTAGATGACTCAAAAATTTTGCTTGACGCTCTCAAAGGGAATAAAAATCCAGAGTATTTTTTAAATTCGGAGTATTTTTTAGATACATGTGTTGCATTAGATACTCTACCAAAAGTAGATGATGACAGAAAAGCACTTGAAAAGATAAACAAAATTTTGCCTTGCGGTGGAAGAGCAATAATTTATGTTCCCCAAGATAAAAGCTTGTTTGGAAAACTTGATTTGAGTTTGGGATACAAAAGAAGATATGAGGATGGAGAAGCCGAAGAGAAAATTAAAAGCACTGGATTTGAGATAAAAAATCAAATGTATTTTGGTAAACCTTTGAAACCTCTCTGGCGTATTTCTAATATTTATCTTAAGGCAGGTGGTAGAAAAAATATTCTCCCAGCGTTCATTCCGTTGATTGCTGACTTTGTCTCTTTTTTGTTTCCTCAGAGCCTTTTTGGCGGAGAAGGTATAGGAAAGGTGATTTGGGCTGAAAAAGTCAAAGATTTATGAGATTTGTCGGAGGAAAGATTTGTAGTAATTTTTTTATTTTGTATTTTATCATTAAATTTAGTTTTTAAGGGGCGACGTAGCTCAGGGGTAGAGCAGGGGTCTCATAAGCCCTGTGTCGTGGGTTCGAATCCCACCGTCGCCACTTTTGACATTTGAAAAAAAAATACTCTATTGAAGAAGCGGAAGAAGTTATACCTCAGCTCAAATCAGTAATCAAAAATATAAGAGATAAAGCAAGAGAATATTCCAAATGCCTCCTTGATGCAACTCAACTTGTTTTAAATTTCAGAGAAAATCCATATGACAAAGACGGTGTCCTTGATAGAACAATAGCTGTAAGGAAAGAATTGAAAAACCTTTTTTCTAATCTTGAAAATTTTGGTGTGATTTTAAGGGATATAGATAGAGGAACACTTGACTTCCCAGCAGAAGTTGATGGGGAAGAGGTTTTTTTGTGCTGGAGAGCATTAGAAGAAGATAATATAAGATACTGGCATTATCCCGCAGAACCTTGTGTTATGAGAAAGCCTCTCAAAAAGACATGATTTCAAACAGTAAAACTGTAATGTAAATAAAACTGTAATGTATCACTTTAAACTTTTAACTTAAAAATTTTTTCAGTTTTTTACTAAAGTACCCCAAAAAATTTTATTCTATCAAAATAGGAGGTGAAAAAATATGGGACAGAAAATGAGAGAACTCGTTGAGGAACTTCACAGAATCAGAGCAGAAGTAAAAAAAATGGGCGGTCCGGAAAAAGTAAAAAAACAGCACGAACGAGGAAAACTTACAGCAAGAGAAAGAATTGATTTGCTATTTGATAAAGATACCTTTTTTGAAATTGGAATTTTAGGAACTGAACCCGGCCCGGAAAGAACGCCAGCAGATGGAGTTGTAACAGGTTTTGGAAAAATAGACGGAAGATGGGTCGGTTGTATTTCATACGATTTCACAGTAAAGGGTGGTTCCATGGGATTTGTGAATGAGATAAAATGCACAAGAATAAGGGAACTTTGTCTGAGGTTTAAAATACCTCTCGTTTGGATGATAGATTCGGGAGGAGCGAGAATTTCTGCTCAAACTGCCTCAACAATAGGTGGTGGTATTGCAGGAGAAGCAATAGCATTTTTTGCAAATTCTGGTTGGCTATTTAAAGAAGAATCTTTGATGTCAGGGGTTATTCCTCTTGTATGCGCCCAGATGGGACCAGGTTATGCTGGAACAGCTTATATACCTGGACTTGCCGATGTTGTCTTTATGGTAAAGGGAACTAGCTCTATGGCTCTCGGTGGTCCATCCCTTGTAAAAATGGTCACAGGTGAAGATATAGACGAGGAAAATCTTGGTGGATCAAAAATTCACACGGAAATCTCAGGTTGTGCAGATAATGAATTCCCTGATGATGTTTCTTGTATCAAAGGAATAAAGGATTATCTTTCTTATATGCCATCTTCAAATGAGGAAAAACCTCCAAGAAAAAAATACGAGGGAGATCCAACTGCTCTGATTTCTGACGAGATTTTGGATGTCTTACCAGATAATCCAAAGCAAGCTTATGATATGCACAAAATAATAAAGTTCATCGTAGATGATGGGGAATTTTTTGAACTCAAACCAAAATGGGCGAGAAACATAATAGTTGGCTTCGGAAGGATAGGGGGGTATCCAGTCGGTATTATCGCAAACAATCCTATGTTTTATGGAGGAGTTCTTGATGTTAATGCATCTGACAAGGCTGCAAGGTTTATATGGCTTTGCGACGCTTTCAATATACCTCTGGTTTTCCTCGCAGATGTTCCGGGTTTTATGGTATCATCTAAAACAGAAAAAGACGGACTTATAAGACACGGAGCAAAGATGATTCATGCCGTTGCAGAAGCTTCTGTTCCTAAATTTACAGTAATTATAAGAAAAGCTTATGGGGCGGGATATTATGCTATGTGCGGTAAATCCTTTGATCCAGATATTATTGTAGCATGGCCTACCGGAGAAATATCTGTTATGGGACCTGAAGGTATGGTTTCAATATTTGCTAAAAAACAGCTTGAGGGTATGTCACCAAAAGAGGCGAGAGAATTTGCTGAACAAATGGCAGAAGCCATAAGACCTTATATTGATATAAAGAAACCAGCAGGTTGGGGCTTTATAGATGATGTTATAGACCCGCGTGAGACAAGAAGAGTTCTTTACTGGGCTCTTGAACTTTCAGAAAGAAAACAAGTCCTCAGAATGAGGAGAAAACATGGAGTTTATCCTGTGTGATAGATTTATATTGTGATATTTTTCATTATTGTGATATTTTCCATAGGCGTTCAAATTCTTTTTCAAATTTCTCCACTACTTCCGTTGAATCATATATAAAAACGCAGTTTTCGTCATTTAATTCTTCTGCCGATGCGGTGAAGTTAAAAGATCCTGTCATGACATACTTACTATCTACTATCATGAATTTGTGATGCATTTTTGGCGTAAGAAATCTCTTCTTTCGTGCTGAGTAATCTGTGATTTTCACATCTATACCTTCTTTTGCAAGAACTAATACTTTTGAAAATTTATCTTTTGCTTGTTCACCATCTGCTATAATTTTTACATCTACTCCTCTTTTTTTTGCATCAATAAGAGCTTTCGTTATCTCTCTTGATGTGAGATGATAAATTGCTATTTTTATACTTTTTTGTGCAGAGTTTATTGATTTTATTACTTTGTCTTCGCAGCCATCTGTTGCTGAAAAAAACACATCAACCTTTGCAGACGATAAAAACAAGGGAATTAGCAATAAACTTAACAAACTCATACTTTTTCTTTTTTAATTTTGCCTTCAAAGTTTTTCAGATTTGCTGTCATTTTTGCTAAATTTTTTAGAGTTCAATCCGCATTTTTGTGTTTAAAGTTCAGGAGAAGTTCAAATCAATTTGTAAAATATAAATTGTTGCTGTTTTAATTTGTCTTTTTTGATTTTTGGTTTAATCTTTGAGAAAATGAGGGTATTTGGAGATTATATAATCACAAAAGAAATTGGAGAGGGTGGAATGGGAAGAGTTTATCGTGCGTGGAAAATTTCTGATGCCGGTTTCAGAAAACTTGTTGCTATCAAAACTCTCAAATCAACACACAATACCGACCTTTTTATAAACGAGGCAAAAATATCTGCCAGATTTGATGACGAAAACATAGTTAAAACAACAAACTTTGGAAAAATATCAGGGGAGTTCTTTATTGAAATGGAATATATAAGGGGTATAAATCTTAAAGAGCTAATAGAAACCGTTGGAGAGATACCACTTGATGTATTCTTTTACATAGCTGAAAAACTCCTTACAGCTGTATCTTACATACACAGATTTGAAGGAAGAGGTCTTGTTCACAGAGATGTGAATCCTAAAAATATACTTATTTCTTGGAGCGGTGGAGTAAAGCTATCTGATTTTGGTATAACTTTGCCTCAAAACTCTGAAATAGATCCCTTCGGTAAAATAAGTTATGTGCCACCAGAAGTTATACTTGGTAAGGGATGGACTCAGCAAGGAGATATATGGAGTATAGGTGTGGTTTTTTGGGAGATGCTCACCGGACAGAAGCTTTTCCCAAAAGACAAACCTGAAAAATTGAAAGAAAAAATATTAAAAGGTAAGATACCTCCACCATCTTCTATAAATCCGACAGTTCCGGAACCTCTGGATGATATAGTTTTGAGAGCTTTGTCTCGTAATGAATTTTCAAGATTTTCGTCTGCTGATAGAATGTTAGATGAAATGAAAAAAATTGCAGTTGATTTGAACGTTCGGCAACTATATCAGAAAGATTTTTCTAACTTTGTATGCTCGTTCTTTTCAAAAAGAATTGATGAAGAAAATCGTGAAATAGAGGATGAGGAAAAAAGAATAATTTCTTTTATAAGTCAAAATCAAAATTTTTCAGGAGCTCTGAATGAGAGAGATAGTTTGCAATTTCAAAAGGTTTCAGATATAATAGAGAACACAAAGGAAAAATTAAGGTCAAATGAAAGTTTGATCAGCAAAAGAAGGAAGGAAAAAAATGAAAGCGGTAGTCCTTCTCCTAAAATTAGTTCTTCTTTTAAAGAAATAGGGTTAGCTAATGATGAGGAAAATGGGGGAAGTCATGGAGTTGCCGAAGATAAGAAAAGTTATGTAAGGAACAAAACTAAAAAATATGGGAGAACAAATAAGAGAGGAGTTTTTTTTAGAAGAAAGATTTATAAGATTTCTGTTGCAACTGGATTTATTTTGGGTTTTTTGTTTGGTGTAGCAAAGTCCATTTCAGATATAAAATCCGCTTCTGATTATTTTAGAAAAGGTATAAAGCTTATAGAACAGAGAAACTTTGATGATGGTAGAGAGTTGATTGAAAAAGCTTTGATTATATCTGGTTTTGAAAGCATGGATTTCATTCGGGAAATTCAGCAAGGACATCAGCAAGACGAGAAGCAGAATAATATCCGCAGGGTGGCAAAATAACATACGGTATATTCCCAGAATTTGAAGTTTTGATAAGAAATTCTTTGTCTTTTAGTAAAGAAGCTAATTCCTTTCCTATTTTTTTCATAACAAAACCTCTGAATAGCACTGCTGGTATAACTACAATTGATGTAAATTTATTCAGATCTAAAACATCTATTACATCTTTTAAGCTTGGTTTGGTGACATCAGCAAAGCACACTTCCATATGTCCTTTCTTCCCAAGATTTTCCCATATTATGCGACAGAATGAATAAGCTTGTGATGCCCCGGTTTTTGAAGATGTACCTCTTGCAACAAAAATAAAGAGTGGATTTTCTAAATTGAGTCTTAATTTACTTTTATGATTTGTTTTGCTTTGTAAAAAGTTGTTTATGAAATCGGAGAAAAATTTTTGAAATCTTTCAGATTCTGCGAGCACGCCGGAGATTCTCACATTCTCCATACCTTTTAGTTTGGCTTCTATATCATTCTGCATATGACCTGCTCTAAAAAAAAGTAAAGGTTTGATAAAAAAGAATGAATTGTTTTCTTTCCGATTCTCTTTTATTATTTTTTCTACTATATCATCAAATCTTGGCTGACCGAATTCAAGATAAGATTTTATGAATGTAGTTTCTGTATCATTTTCTTTTATCTTTTGTTCTATTTCTTTGCATAGATGAGAGAAATCTTCCTCGTTGAGCTTATCTGGGCTTCCGTGAGCTACAGCGACAAAGTATTTTTTTATTTTTCCGATTGTGTTATTTTTCATTTCATTTTATTTTTATTTTCTTGAAAGGGAGAGAAAAAGATTTCTGTATTCTTCGGATATTTTATCCCAGGAGTATTTTGTTTTTGCGAGTTCTTTTGCGGTTTTTTGTTTTTTTGTTCGCTCATTTTCTGGAATTTTTATTATATATTCAAGAAGATTTTCAAGTTCTTTTTCATCTGAAAAGTAAAATCCAGCATCTTCAAGAACTTCTCTGTTTGACGGTGTATCATAGCAGATTATAAGATTTCCAAGAGACATCTGCTCTACCAAAACCGGATGAGTTCCTCCTACTGTTGCACAAAGGACAAACGAGAATGCATTTCTTGAAAGCTTTATATAACCTGTTGAGAAAATATATCCTGTAAATATAACTGATGAATTTCCCTTTGATATTTCAAAAAGGTATTTTTTATACTCTGATGAGTAAGGAGCATCTCCTACTATAACGAGTTTCATATCATTTGGAATTCTGCCTGAATTTCTTGCTTTTATAAATGCTTTTATGATTTTATCTGGTGCATTTTCTGGTACAAGCCTACCTACAAATAAAAAATACTTATTTTTTTCTAATCCAAATTTTTTCAGAAATTCGCCATCGTCTCCCCACAAATCACATCTTTTTAGGTCTTCATCTTCAAGTCCGCCATATGGTATATACACTATTTTGTTTTTGTCGTAAGTGAAGCTCTCATAATACTTTTTTACTTCAAGAGCATCTGCTACTATGATGTCTGCAAACTTTGAAGCTAATATTTCAGAAGCTCTGAGATATGAAGATGCGAATTTTCCCCATTTTTCTCTTCGCCAGTCCTGACCATCCACATTTATTACTGTTTTCATTCCGAGAGCTTTGAAGAATGGGAGGAGTAAGGAATTCCCGACTATGCATATAAGAGCAATATCTAACTTTATATTTTGGGTTGCACACCAGATTAGTGAAAATAATGTATGAGAGATTGTGTCAAGATGTTTTTGTGGTATAGATGGGAGCTGAACCACTTTTGCTCCTTTGAAATAGAAAAATGGATATTTTAAATAGTTGGTTCTGTTAAAAATTATAAGGTCAAATTCTTCTTTGCTTAATCTTCTTATAAGTTTATCGTAGAAAGTTTCAAAACCGGAATAGCTTGCTGGAACCCCACGGGTTCCGAACAATCCAACTCTTATTTTTCTCACATTCTTAAACATAAGTTAGTGTAAGGTATGTTTTGAAAAATTTGTAAAGTTTTTGGAGATTTGTGTTTCTTACTTCTTTTACTTTTGTAGATTTGAAAAAGCTGGGACTCCCCCGAGTGATTCTGCTTTTTTTATTGCTGCAATTACTGCTTTTTGTGTGAGCTTGTAAAACTCTCCAAATACATCAAAAAAATCTGCTTCTTTTTTGTTGCATGAGAATGCTATTGCTATATCTCCGTCAAATGGTGTATGGGCAGGCTTTACACACGATGCCAAAGCCGAATTCATGCATTGAGCAAGAATTTGAAGTTGTGATGTAGAAAATTTTCCTTCTGTAAATCCCACTATTAAAACCGTAGAAGAAAAATAATCTTCTGGATATTTTGGAGGATGAAAAATTCCTTCTTCCACAAAATCTAAAAATCCTCCTTCCTTTTTTCTTACACCTGCTATTATTTTGCCTTCTTCTATTATGTTCCCGAACGCATTTACAACTGCAAAAACCACATTTTTTATTTTTGTGCCATCTTTTGTTTCCTTTTCAGAAAATGCAAAACCTATTCCTCCTTTTGTGGCATATGGTATTCCGTAAAGTTTTCCAACGGTTGCACCTGTTCCTGCTCCTTTACTTCCCATATCATCTTCTGTAATATAATCTTTTGCTTTAAAGCAAGCTTCGTATAGTTTTTCAGGCGATGGTGGAACTGGATTCCCTATCGTGAGATCAAATATGCAAGCAGTTGGAACTCTTGGGACTCTAAAATTCCCTATTCCAAATCCTTTTCCTTGTTCTTTCAGGAACTGAACCACTCCGTTTGTTGCTCCAAGTCCGAAAGCGCTTCCTCCACTTAGCACAATTGCATCAACTCCGAGCGTGATGTGAGGATGTAAAAGTGAGTCAAATTGTCTTGTGGTTTGAGCTCCCCCTCTTTTATCTGCTGCACCCAAAAGCGGTTCATCAAAAATGAAAATTGTCGCACCAGTTATGTTTTCTTTATCTGTGTAATGTGCAACTTTTACTCCGGGAATTTGGAAAGCAGAAGGCATAAAGTTCTACATTTTTTGTTTTTTTATTGCTTATCTTTTTATTGCTCTTATTACACTTTTTTCTTCAAGTTCTGAAATTTCTTTTTCTTCAAATCCGAATTCTTTGAGGATTTCTATTGTGTGTTCTCCAAGTTCCGGAGCCGGAGTTTTCACTTCAACCATAAACGGAAGTTTTAGGAGTTCTGTATCTTTTACTTTGTAGAATATTTTGCGACTTCTTATCTGTTCGTGTTCTTTCATTTCTTTATATCCTTGAACAAACTCATATGGGATATCAAACTTGCTGAAAATTCTTTCAATTTCTTCTGATGTCATGGACATTATTTTTTCTTTGATTTTTTTGTACGCTGGATTTGAGTCATCTGGCGGAGTTACGGCATCAGATGGTAAAATTTCGTCTTCAAGTCCCAGTGCTTTTATGAAGTTTTCCCAAAATTTTGGTTCAAGCGCTCCAATACTTAACCATTTTCCATCTTTTGTTTTATATATCATGTAGCAGGTTGCTCCGCCTGTGAGGAGCTCTCCAAATGGTTTTGGTTCCTCTCCTGTTCCTAAAAATTTGCTCAAACTTTCAACAGCTAAAAATAAAGATGTTTCAACCATGCTTATGTCAATAAATTTTCCTTCAAAATTCTCTTTTTTTCTTTCTCTTTCAACGAGTGCATCAAGAATTCCTATACAAGCGAGAAGCGCCCCAGATATGTCTGCTATTTGAATTTGTGGTAAAACTGCAATTCCTTTTTCGTCAGATATAAACATTCTCTGAATTCCGGAAAAAGATATATAGTTCAAATCATGTCCTGATTTATAAGACAGGGGACCTGTCTGTCCATATCCTGAGATTGAGCAGTATATTATTTTGGGATTTATTTTTTTTACGCTTTCAAAATCAAGTCCGAGTTTTCTCATAACTTGCGGACGGAAACCTTCTACTATAACATCTACCTTTGGTATTATTCTTTCTATTACGCTTTTGCCTTCCTCTGTTTTGAGATCCAAAGATAAGGATTTTTTTCCTGCGTTAAGGAAAGAGAAAACAGCACCTTTTCCGTCTGTGATGGGAGGTATATATCTTGTCATGTCTCCTGTTTGTGTATCTTCAACTTTTATAACTTCTGCTCCAAGGTGAGCTAAAATATATGTTGCAAGGGGACCTGGAAGAAGCCTTGTAAAATCTAAAACTTTTATTCCGTCCATTGTTAAAAAATTTTGTTATTTTATTATATTTTGTCGCAAAGATATTTTATAGTGTTGAAAATTATAAAAATCTTTAATTTCAAAAAATAAAATTCTTTCAGCATTTACTTTCATTATCATAACATGAATGTTGTAAGCTATCCCTATCGATAGTGCCATCTTCTGGGATAAAGTTTTATCTTTTTGAGCCTGAATTTCAATTTGAATTATTTTTCCATCAGCTTCAACTAAAATATCAGGGTGAAAAGTTTTTACTAATCTTATTTCCGCTGATAGAACCTTGGCTTTCTTACCTATTTTTTTGCCAGTCGCTAAGTAATAAATTTTTCCATTATGACTTATCTTCTCATTTTTTGGCTCAAATATAATTTTACTTGTTCGCAGAATTAAAGCTTTACAAAGAAAAACCTTGCAAAGATTCCAAATGTTTTTGTGATCAGCTTAAAAAGTCATTCACTGATAAGTTTTTTCTGAAAAAAATTTTTTTGAAAATGATTATATTTTTTCATTATGTAATTTTCTCTAATAAAAAGGAGGTATAGGGAAATGAGAAGGTATAAAGAAAACGGGAAAATAAAAGGGTTTATTTTGTATTTTTTGGGTTTTGCCTTAATTCTTACGCTGTTTGGGATCTTCGGTTTGTATTCTTTGGTAGGATGTAGTAAGAAACAAAATCAAGTAAGTGAAAAATCTGGTGGAGAAAAGAAAATGGATGAAATTGGAACGAAATTTGAAAGTCCTTCTGATGCTGCGGGAAAAACATTCGGTAGCTTTTCAGCAGGGGCTATTGAGAACAACATAATCACAGCTCGCATAATTACAGCAAGAGTTATTGAAGGAGGACCAATCACAGGGCAGGCTATTGAGGCTGGACCAATTACAGCTCGTATCATCACAGGTCGCATTATTACGGCAAGAGCTCCAAAATTTGGAGATTTAAAAGATGACATTCTGGGCTTGGTTGCAAATCAAAAAAGAATTTCAGAAAAACAGAATGTAGGGGAACTTGAAATTTCCTGTGAAGATATAAGACCGCGGTGTTTGGATGGGAAAGCAGAAAAAACAGATTGCAGTATTGAGCAAATAAGTTCAGGAAAAAGGCTAAATTTTGATATAAAAGTCAGCGATTGTAAGGAAGATGCAGGGGGAGGAAATTTCATAGTCTCAACAGGATATGCAAAGGGATATTTGGAGTTCTCAACAAAGGTTTCAGAAAAAGATTTTGAGCAAAAATTTGTTTTCTCAATAAAAGAAGGGGAATCAACAATAAGAGAGCTCAAAGGTGATACTGAGGTAAGAAGAGTAAAAATAAAAGCAGTTGAATACAAAAATGAATTTACAATCAGTCGCATTTCAGATGTTGGTGTAATTAGAGTGGTAGTTGGAGTTTCAGGTCTGTATTCAAAAGAAGACCTACTAACCAAAAGAAAAGAGGAGTATTTGTATAATGATTTTGAGATTGAGGTGGTAGGTAGATACCAAGAAGAGAAATTTATAAGCACAAGTTTGCCAGTTTATTTGAGCATAAAAGGAAGATATTCGTTGGATACAGAGCCTGCCTCATGCGCAGAGGGGGAATTCATTTTCAGAACAATAACTCCGATAAAGCAAGAGATTTCAGCTGGGTTTTCTCCGGAAGCAAGTATATGCATCTCATCATCAGGTGAGATAGAAGTAAATAACGCTAAAATTGAGTTTTCAGGTTCTACAGTGAAAATTTCGGTAGAAAATCAAAAAATGGAGTCCCTGTGTGAGGAAGTGTTAAAAATGTGCGTTTATGAACCAATATTGGTTGCAGAAGGAATAGAACTAAGGGAAAGTAAGGAATGTCAGGTAGTATGGTACAAAGATTTAGATAAAGATGGATATACAGATGGAACAACTCGTGTTTCTTGCTACCAGCCGTTTGGATATGTACTGCTTGCTTCACAAGGTGATTGCAAAGATAATGACCCAAGCATTAATCCAGCGAAAGAGGAAATATGTGATGGGAAAGATAATGACTGCGATGGTCAAATAGATGAGGGGGCTGTCTGTGAAATCTTATTTGCTAAAATGCCCAAAATAAAAGCAGGCGGTACCCATACCTGTGCTCTGAAAAAAGATGGCTCTTTGTGGTGCTGGGGGAATAATTACTCAGGTCAGCTCGGAGACGGAACTAACCAGGATAGACTTGTTGCGGTTCAGGTGATATCGTCAGGAGTTTTGCAGGTTTCTCTTGGATTACAGCATACTTGCGCAGTAAAGAAAGATGGCTCTCTCTGGTGCTGGGGAAGAAATGAATATGGTCAGCTCGGAGACGGAACAAATACAAACAGAAATAAACCCGTTCAGATAATTCAATCTGGTGTAGCATCTTTGTCATGTGGTTGGCATCACACCTGTGCTATAAAAACAGATGGTTCCTTGTGGTGCTGGGGATGGAACGAATTCGGTCAGCTCGGAGTTGGAACGGCAGGTGGAAGCATACCAACTCCTACTAAGGTGATGTCGGCAGGTGTGTCTTCTGTTTCTTTGGGTTATGCTCACACCTGTGCAGTAAAGCAAGATGGCTCACTTTGGTGCTGGGGATATAACAGAGATAAACAACTTGGAGACGGCACTAACATAAACAGACCTTCTCCTCGCAAAGTATTGGAGGAGGTATTGGCTGTTTCTTTGGGAGGAGATCACACCTGCGCAATAAAACAGAATGGTTCGCTGTGGTGCTGGGGTAAAAATGCAGATGGTCAGCTGGGGAATGGGGCATCAGGAGAGGGGGTAGCTACGCCGGTTCAAATTATGCCATCTGGTGTCTCGTCTATATCTTTGGGAGGAGAGCATACTTGTGCGGTAAAGAAAGATGGTTCTCTGTGGTGTTGGGGTAAAAATGATTCCGGTCAGCTCGGAGATGGGACTACCACATCAAAAAATTCACCGGTTAAAATAATTCAGTCTGATGTTGTATCTGTTTCTTTGGGATATGCTTTCACTTGTGCAGAAAAAACAGATGGTTCTTTGTGGTGCTGGGGAGATAACTTCTATGGACAACTCGGGGACGGAACCACTGCAAACAGAAATACTCCTACACGAGTTATAGAACCCGGAGAATAGCTTACTGCTTTGATGTAAGTTTTACCTTTATTATTTCACTTGTGGTTTCTGAATACTTTAATAAAATCCTCCCAATTTTCAGCTCTTATTACTTCTCTCTTTATCTTTTTCAAGTGATTCAAATCATCTATTTTTTCTAAAAAGTTTCTGATTTGTTTTGCTTTTTGATCACCAAACCTTAGCTGAATCCCAACCAGTATTGCTTCTTTCAGACCTTTTACAAGACCTCTTTTTTCGCCTTCTTTCAGACCTTTTACGAGACCTCTTTTTTCGCCTTTTAAAAGACCTCTCTGCTCTCCCTCCTTTAATCCTTCTTCTTTCCCCCATTTATAGAGGAAAGTTTTCTTTATATCAACTTGTATCGGCATAGGCTTTACCTTTATCTCAATATCAAATAAACCTGCTAAAAAGCTTATGCTATCTATATATTTTATGATTTTTTCTTCATTTTTCAGAATTTCTACAATTCTTCTTTTGACTTTCTTTATTATTTTGGGTTTATCTTTGAATTTGCCGGCTAAAATCCCCAAAATAACCTCACCAGGTTTTTTGCTTTTTATAAACACATCAGGGTCTATTTTCTTCATATCTAAAACTTTGTATTTTAAAGTTAGCTTCGGAGTTTTGTAATCTGATGGAGGAGGATTTCCTTTCCCAACAAACAAAACAATCTGAGTAGGTTCTTTCTTATATTTTTCCAATATTGCATAGTAATAGCGAAACATCCTGCGTGGTAAAGTTTTATCTTGTTGAGCTTGGATTTCAACTTGAATTATTTCACCATCAGCTTCAACTAAAATATCAGGACGAAAAGTTTTTACTACCCTTATTTCCGCAGATATGACTTTTACTTTCTTACCTATTTTCCTACCTATAGCTAAGTAATAAATTTTTCCTATTGCTTCTGAGAAAATCTCTTTTAAAATTGTGTCAAACCTTTTTAGCTCTTTTTTGTATTTCTCTCTTTTCTCTCTGTTGTGCTTTCCTGTTTTCTTTAATTTTTCATTCATTTGTTTGCAACTTTATCTCAAAAATTAAATTTTACTTATACTCCACCGCCAAATCTCCAACTATGAACTTTATAGCAGGATAAAGAAAATATTGGCTTTGGAATTAGTATTTGAAGTTCTTGGAAATCTAACAGATAAACAAATTGAAACCTTTGATGAAGCAGTAAAAAGAAGAAGAGTTTTTTAAATAGAATGGGTAGCTCAAAATAGTTGGCTATAAAAGTACCAGATCAGAGCGTTAAGTTCGCATACACCTACTATTCCTTCTGGCATATGCCTTTCCATCGGCGCTCCGCAAAAACTTACCCCTATCCTCTGCGGATTTATCCACAATGACCCATAAAAAGATGGGTCCTGAAATAAAAAATAAGGAACCCGTGAATACTGACCATCTCTTGGTATCCCTTCTTGCAAAGGATTTATACCTCCGTAAAGTTTTATACATTCCTCAAATGTTTGCTCACATCTTGGCTCAGATAACCTCGTGACTTTTACTCCTGCAACCTGTGTTATACCAGCACCTAATACAATCTGGTCAAAAAAATGATTAGAATCTTTCAGAGGAGCCCTCTTTGAACATTTGAGATAACCATCCGCTGGATCCAAAACAGAAAAATCAGGTTTAAGAGAGTTAGTTCCACATTCCCACTCTAACCAAATTGAATCGTCAAATTGAGGTGATGTAAATGTCCAAACAGGGAATAAATTTCTCAAACCTTGAAAATTATCAACAAGTTTATTCAAATCAATCTCAACAACATCCGCCATACACATACTTGTAAGAATTAGAAATGTTCCCAAAAGATTTTCTGCACCCTCAAAAAATTTTGCAATAAATTCTCCTCCTCCAGATTTGAGGCTACTTTGTGCAGCAGAAAGAATAAAGCCAGATGAAACAAAGAAACCAACTACATCTCCAAGCCGATCATAAAATGCTGAACATCTAATTGGTTCTTTATTCTTACCTCTGAAATGGTCTATGACTTCCTGATCGCTATTTATTATGGTTTCAAAGTCTTGGGTAAAACCAAAATTTAATATCTTAATTTCACCTCCAACATAGACTTTTATATGATATCTTTTGAATTCTTCGTCAAAGAACGCAACGAAATTTTCCCTTCTGTTTCTTTTCTTGTAGTTTAGTAAAAGAGATTCGTAAGCTTTTTTATCATGCTCAACAGAAATTAATCCATATTCTTTAGCTTTGAGGAGGTTTTCTTTTGACCACAAGGTGAAAATTGAGTTAGAGGAGTTGAGTAAATAAGCAATAGCTCTGAAACCAACATTCAGAGGGTCTCCAAAAAACATTCCCCATCCACCTTTGCTCTTCACAAATTCATTAACTGCAAAATACGAAGATATAGGTGCATTTATATTCACTGAAAGAATAAACCTTATGAGGGACGCAAGATACGCCCCGATGCTGATAAGATAATTAACCTCAGCATATCCCCAGTTTCCGAAAAATCCGAAAGGAGTTCCAGGGAAATTGACAGGTAAGAAAGTGATTGGGAATACAAAGTTTTCATCTATTTTTTCTGAAACTTTTATTAAAATAGGAAGGTTTGTTTCAATCATATCTAAAATCAAGTCTTTTGCGAAAGTTTCTAAAATTGCATTAAGACCTGGGAGTTTTTGCTCCTGCTTTGTATCAATTTTCTCTAAATCTGGGTTAAATTTTGGTGAAAACATCTGCAAACCTCTTTGAACTTTTTCAGGAAGTTTTGAGAACTCACTCGCTACGCTCGCAAGAACCATTCCGAGCAAATACTCGGGTTTTTCTCCCTCATTCTTTACAAGACTTTCAAATGTGCTGTATGCATCTGAGTAATTCCCACTTTCAAGATACCTTATTCCCTTTTCGTATTCAGATAATTTAGGATTTTTGTTGTTGCTATCTTTTGAGCAAGAAAGGAAAAATGAGAAGAGCAGAAAGGATAAGGATAAAGAGAATATTGCCACAATTTTGCTGGTATTCATAATTATTATTTTCATCTTAATCATTTTTGTTTTTGTTTTACTTTTCATTTTACTCAATACCTCCATATACATAGGCTCCTAATTTGGCAAGACCTGCGTTTATGAGGCAAAGACCATCTTGACCTTTCAGCTCTACGACACCGCAAGGAGCTCCGCAAGGAACATTACAATCTTTCCACAGAACCTTTGTATTTATGCGTATAAAACCCTCAAATGACGGATCAGGTAAAAGCAGGTACGCCATTGGTGTTGCGACTCCGTCTTTTTTCAGTGGATTCTTTGAAAGTGGGTTTATCCTATCTTCTTCTAATTTCATACCTAAAATCTCATTTATTCCTTTCCCTAAGGTTATGGGAGCGGAAAAGTGTTCTGAATCTTGGAACACGCTTTTTCTTGCACAGAAAAGATAATTGAAATTTCTTTCAAGCTTTGAGAGATCTAAATCATAAGTTGAAGTTCCACATTCCCACTCCAAAAATATATTTCTTTTTGTTGATATTTTATAATCGCTTTCCCCAAGATTGAACCACACCGGCAATTTCCCTCTCAAATTTTTCAGCAAATCAAAAAATTTTGAGAAATCAAAGAGAATTGCATCTTGTTGGCAAGCAGACAAAATCGCATAAAACCAATCAAGGTAATATATAATTCCTCTGTAAAAATCTACCGCAACCTGCTTTGCCTCCTCAGGTGAAGATTTCTCCGCAACTTGAAGAAGACTTGTGATAAACCCTGATCTTGTCAGAACACTTATGAAAACTGTGAAAGTTCCAATTATATCGTTGCATAGAACAAGAGCTTTTCCTTCCAAAGAAGCAAGAACTGATTCCGCCCCTCTTTTGGTCTCTTTTAGTCCCTCTAATCCGTATTAATTAGAAAGTATATTTTTGGGAGCTTCATCGCCGAGGGAGGCTTTGATGTATATTCTCCAATCGTCTCCGAAGAAAAGCATAAAATCCTCTCTTTTATTTTTGTTCTCATTTGCTTTTATCAGAAGTTCTTGATTATTCAAAATTGCTTTTGCACCGGCGATCATAGCTTCTTTTGCTAAGTTCATCTCTTTTGTGAAGGGAGCTGTGAATACTCTTTCACCTCTTTCAATAAGATACATCGCAGCTGGGAAACCTACTGTTAAAGGATAAGCAAATACTGAAAAAATTCCTCCATACTTTTTTGTGAAATCTAAAACTTTGAAAATATGTTCAAGGTCTACATTATAAGATAAAGATAGAAGGGAGTATATTACTGTTCTTACGATTTGAGCTATTCCTTCTAAAAGGTAGGCTTCTGCAACTCCGTGTTTTCCGTAGAGAGTAAATTTTTGAATGCTTTCTCCTCCAACATAAAAGTTTATTGTCATCTTCTTTATTCCGAAGGTAAATTTTTCTTGGCGATTACTCAAAATTTTCCACTTAAAACTTTATAAAGCATTTCATCCAATTTCTCCCTATTATTATACCTAAATTCAAGCTCTTTTAGGTAATATGCAAAATTCTCCCTACTTACACCATGAAAC
>Ga0209670_100437_pt1 | contig 25290 bp, 34 predicted proteins | sample PerSpoBPS_BMetaG_FD_184741 | JGI IMG/M metagenome (GOLD analysis project Ga0209670, IMG submission 184741) | Thermal spring microbial communities from Yellowstone National Park, Wyoming, USA - Perpetual Spouter B (PS_B) MetaG (SPAdes) (version 3) | ecosystem: Environmental > Aquatic > Thermal...
ATCTTCTCAACCTTCCTAATCTCTAGACCCTCACGCTCAAACACATCCTTGTACACATTTAAGATCATCCTCTCCATGTCAATACCCATCCTGGAGGTGAGGCCTCCTAACGTAGCCTCAATCCTAGTCAATATCTTGCTGTGTTCTTCTAATATCTTGCTATGCTTCTCCAAGATCTTGCTGTGTTCTTCTAATATCTTGCTATGTTCCTCCAGTATCTTTGTGTGTTCTTCTAATATCTTGCTATGCTTTTCTAGAACCTCTAATATCTTGTTAAACCCTGTGAATGTGTATGTCACCAGTTTATCCAGAGCTTCAGCTATCCTTCTAGCCTCCTCACTTCCAGCCTCCTCTAGAGCCTCCCTTACAGCTTTCTTAACAATAGCCTCTAGTTCCTTAAACTTCTCCATTTCTGAACTCACTAGCTTAAACACCACTGTTCAATTAGCGTTCCAAGCCTTAAATAGAAGCCCTGGACTCCCTAATTAGGATTAGCCGTTTCTCAGCAGATGGTGGTTCTCCACCATCTGCTTCTCAACGGTCTCCCCGAGCCCCCTCACCGCAGAAGCTCCCCACCAGTCGCCTAGTGGCTCATCACCCTACGGATCTCGGAAACCCGGGGTCACCGATAGGTATATATCTCTGAGGTTTATAAGCATCAGCATATCTCATAGCGTTAAGAGGTCTCAGAGACCAATGAACATGAGTGCTACAAATGATTATGAAGGCCGAAACAGCCCTAGATATGGCCCTTTAGCCCTTATGTATTCCCTCTCTTTCAATTTCCACCCCACCCGCTGTGACAGGTGGGTTTGTGACCTCTGGTATTATGTTTCAAACTTATATATATTGAGGGGTTTACTAGCTTAAAAAATAACAACAATCCCTATAAATTTATATAAAACTCAAAACAGCTTCAGCACGGCAGAATCGATTAAGAGTAGGCATGGATAATTTTCCCTCCCACGGTGCTTCTAATTACCTTTCTCACAATATATTTGGGGAGAGGGGGCTTTGAGGAGGCTGAAGAGGAGGTTAGATGCTGTGGATCTTGAGATCCTGAGGATCCTTGCCAGGGATTGTAATATAGAGGTTACCAGACTGGCTAAAATGATAGGTCTTAGTGTTCCTTCGACGAGGAGGAGGATTAGGTATCTATTGTCTTCAGGTATTTTGAGGGGTTGCTCAGCAACCATAGATTCCGAGGCTCTCGGTGTATATACTGTGGTTATCAGATTCCGCGGCGAGGGTTTAGAGGAGATTCTTAAGGGTCTAGATGGTAACAGATCTGTTGAAAGGGTTTACTACTCAAGCAGTAGGGGAGAGGGTTTCGTAATAGCCAGGATCCCCAGCTTGTTAGATGCAGAGATCATTGCTGAGGATATGAGGAAGAGAGGGGCAACATCGGTAGAGATCTTCATAGCTGATAACATAGCAATTGAAAGGCCTTGGGAGCCGAGTGAGAGGGTCAGGGGTGTTGTGACATATAGATGCAGATTCTGCGGGGCACCCATAGTGGGGAAGCCATATATAGTGAGGAGCGGAGACACAATACTTATTTTCACCAATAGGAAATGCGCAGAAGCATATTTCGCTTTAGAGCATAGGGGAAGATGAGGTAGATTCATTTATCAAGCTCCTCAACAAATCTCTCAGGATCCTTCATAAATGTCTCTTCACAATGTGGGCAGCCGCAAAAATATATTTCAAGCCCTTCATAAAGGATCCTCCTAGCCCTATCTCTAGTCCTCTCAGCCAGACATACAGGACATACCACGACCTCTCGATATTCCCTAATATATCTCACTGGATCCTCGAGAAATATATCCCTACATTCAGGGCAACAGAAAAACGTCTTTGATCCCCAAACATGATCAAGGGAAAACTATTCTCTATATCCCTTATTCTTAACACAACCCCTCTCATCAAAGCTAATCTCTGCAGGGAGCATTTGCAGACAGGACATACAAGGGATCCCCTCAGCAAGGCTTTAGCCATTCGCCAACCCTTTATAGATCAAGTCTCTTGAAGGATATAATTCTATAATTATGTGGCGTGCCCTCAGATGCTTTGATCAAGGCTTTCTCAACCCCTTCTTGACCTATATCTCTATTAGATCTGACCTCCTCCCCGCCCTGAAGGGGCGGGGGTCCCCTCTGGGCGGTTCACCGGTTCCCCACATCTATTCGGGTTTACATCTGTCATTTGGGGGGCAGTGGGGGTGGTCAGAGATCCCCCAGGAATTACTTTGATCCTTAGCTTTTTCAAAGCCCTCTTCCTTATATTTAGCTTCCCTATGATGTCTCTATCTGCTTCGAATCCGCATCTAGGGCATTTTAATCTTCTATATCCGTTCTCCTCCAGCTTTGAATCGCATTTTGGGCATTCCGATGATGTCCCGTTCGGGTTTACTATTGCTAGTGGAACCCCGTGCTTCATTGCCTGCCAGTCTATCCATCTCCCAAGTCTTGAATACCCCGGTATGATCAGCTTTGTTCTGTGATCCTTGTTCTCGATCCTTCTCAGTGTGTTTATCAGCCCAGTGAGATCTTCTCTAGCTACTGCGTATCCAAGCTTCTTAGCAAATCTCACTATCTCAAGAGATGTCTTCCTAGCCCAGTCCTCAAGAATGTTCCTAGACTTCCTATGATAGGATCTTATTCTATTCAGGATCCTCCTTCTCCTCCTCCAGGCAGGATACCTTGGAGAGGAGTATTTCTTCTGGAGGCTTTCGGCAAGGAGTTTCCATCTATGGGCTCTATTAATCTTGGTGTCTATCTCCTTGTTTATCTTATCATCCCCATAGACTATCTTCCTCTCATTAATATCAACAGCTACAACATCCCTAGGCTTGTAAGGCTCTGGCCTTGGTATCTTCTTTGATATCCAAAGCATCATCTTATTATCTCTATAGACTAGCCTTGCCTCTCCATTCTCATACTGGTCATACCTCCTGTCCTAGCCAATTATCTTGAGTTTAACCCCTCCTATGATCTCCACATATCCCTCTTTCACCCTATATCCCGATCCTGGGTGTAGGAGCATAGATAGCTTCCTAACCCTCGGTCTCCTCCCCCTCCTAGGATTGTTCCTCCAGGCATTGGCATTTGCAAGGGCATCCCTATAGCAGTCAACAGCAACCCTGGATGGAAGCCCAAACCATTCCCTCAGCTCTCTGTATAGAGCATTATGAACACTCCCAATGCTCCTCAAATTCAGCCTCAGAATCTTGTTTATAGCATAGTTGAGAGCAAGATTGTATCTCCTGAGGAGCTCCACAGCCTCTGGCTCGGGACTAACCCTCATTCCGATCGAGATGGTTAGCAACCCCCCATCGCCAGAGGCCATAGAGCCCCCAAAAACAAATACCTGGAGAGCTATTAAAACCATCCCCGCCCTAAAGGGCGAGGCTTTCAGTTGTAAAAATATTATATATTATGAATCGCGTTACTAAGGGGGATTCGGGTTTCATTGGGCTTGGTTTTTGCCAAGCCCTCTTCCCTTGGTTTCATCGCCTTCAGGATCCCTTTTCATCGGGATCCATATCACTGGGCTCCTCCCGCTCGGGGTGACCCCGACCCACAGCTCCTCCTTCATAGTTTCCTCTGGTTCATTGCTGTGGGGGAACCCCGCCTCCTGGTTTTCCTCTTCCTTCTCCTCTTTTCTTCCAGATATCTCTTCCTAATGTTTATAGATGCAACCTTATGCCTATTCAGCTTTAATCCGCATCTAGGGCATTTGAAGACATGCCCCTCTTGGGTCTCCACAACATACCCGCATCTGGGGATTCTCTAGATGTGTTCCTCGGATCTACATAGACTGTTAATGCCACCTCTGACATTCTTCTATGTATTCTTTTCCAAGGTGTTCTGGCATTCCTCTTCCTCCTATTCTTAGCCCTTTTCCTGCTAACGAGATCCTCCTTATCTAGATCCTCGAAGACGTGGATAGTGTTTTGGAATAGCATTCTCAACCCCGCTGAGGGCTTGTTTATAAAGTCCTTCTCCCTATTCCTCTCCCTTCTAACATACTTCTCATATAATTCTCCTCTACCCCTCCTCTGTGCTATGGCTTTCTTTCTCTCATAAGTGATCTTAATGCTCTGGAGAGGCTTTAGATCTACATGTATAAAGCCTATACTAGGCTCGTAGCCATCCAGTGAAAGCTCGTTGCTATCCCATCCAATAACCCTTCTAACATAGATCTCCTCAGAGCTTTTGAAGGGGATAACTACTCTATCGTCAAAGATTATAACCTCGCCAACACCCCATCCCCTAACCCTTCTCTCAAACCATGTCGATCTCCACGATACATAGAGATATTCTCCTTGTTTTAGAGTTATCCTTATGGTCCTAGCCTGGTAATCTATCTTCATAAGCGTGGTCTTACACCTAGCGAATCTCCTCCTAATCCTCGGCTTGATTTTTCTAGTCCTCCCCCTTAGATATCTCTTCCTCCAGGATTCTATGATCGAATAAGCTGTCCTGATAACAGTATCTACCCAATGTGCTGCGTAGGGATTACCCTTCATAAGCTCATCCCTAAGGCGTTTCTTGAAAACCCTGTCCCTCGGAATTATTGGGATCCTCACCTTCAAACCTCTGATCACGACCAGCTTTTTACCTTTTCTAACAAGCTCTGGGAAGCTGTATTTCCACTCGATATTATCCCAGATTATATCTATAGCCTTCTGTAGAGCCTTAACATACCATGTTATTAGCCCTCTAACCCTATCATCCCTGATAGGCACAGAATATGCCCTCACAAGCTCAAGGATCTTCAGCAAAATTGCTCCATAAAATGATATATCAACCCTTATAAACTTTTATGAAAACCAAAACAGTTTCTTGAGGCGAAAAGCGGTGTGAGCAAGCACCCGACGGGGATTTAAGTAACCTGTTGAGCAAAACCTCCTCTGGTGATGCGAGGAGAGGGTTATAAAAAGCTTATAAGGGTCATCCCCAGCCAGGGAAGGGATATAAATATTGGGCCAGTATGGGGCTTTCTACAGGTTTCGCGTTAGGATATTTTCCAGATACCATATAGATCGGCTGTGCAATACCGTCTCTGTATTGTATGAATATTACCCATGGTGATGCTATGATCTGGTTCTCAAACCATATTGTGCCGAAAGGGGTATTAAACCTCTCCCTACTCAGCACATCTCTGATCTTGTTGTAATCAAGAGAACCCGCCTTCTCAGCAGCCTCCTTGAATACAAAACAACTTACAAAGACCAATCCCAGCTGAACGTTCATCGGTGTATATCCATACTTGCCTACATATCTGTTAAAGAACTCCTTTAACACAGGATGCATATCTGGGTGCCAATTACTCCAGGTTATAATGCCCTCTTTGGTCCTATTATCAAATCTAGTATAGAATGCCGATGTCGTCGAGCCAACACCCCCTAGTATCAGCACCTTTGGAGTTAGACCCACTTCCCTAATCTGTGGAAAGACCACGAGCGTGTCACCAGCATATGTGTGGGCTATGAGGATATCCGGCTTAGATTCCTTTACCCTGAGTAGTAGCCCTCTAACATCTGTCGCACCTACCGGATAGCTCCCATAGAATACTATTTCACCTATCCTCTGATCCTCTAGAACCTTTTTTGTCCATGTAGCGTGGCCAACGCTCATGTCAGTTTCCGCATATATGATCGCAATTCTCCTCAGCTCAGGATGATCCGACAAGAGTTTTTTAACAAATAATGCAAAGAACATTCCAACACTCTCATGATCACTAAAGGTAACAAATATATTCTTGGTACCAAGCTTTCTTATAGTATCCTCGCTAACTGTATGAGTATTCAGTACTACAGGAATATTGTACTTATCGAGGACAGGTACTACAGCTAACCCAATAAATGTCCCCCACGGCGCCCATAGCAAATCAACTTTGTCTTCTACAATTAGCTTCTCATATAGAGATCTAGCCTTCGCAGGGTCAGAGCCATCATCATAATACACGAGCTTTATAGGAATTCTTCTACCATAATCCCTTAGATATAGCCCTCCTTGAGCGTTAATCCAATCTGCGCATATCTCATAAGCCCTCAGCTGCTCAGTACCTGCAGGAGCCCCAGTACCAGAGAGAGCCACGGTAAATCCAATCTTTATATAGTCTTTCCCTACGACCATAGTTCCAGGGGATAAGTATAGTAAATAATATGTTGTTAAAGAGCCTATCAATATAACAGCTATTATTATTGATACCAAATATATCCTATGTCTTTTTAATGATATCATAGACTTCTCCCTATAATATTTAGAATAATTAATCTTATATTTAGTAAGTCAAACTGGTTTAATACTAAATATATATTGTAATTCTACCTAATCAAAGCGGTGAATAGGTATGAGGCCTCCCAAAGTACTAAGGGTTAGTCATGTTGGGAGATGTGTTAATGATCTTGAAAGAGCTAGGAACTTCTATGAACTCCTGGGATTCGTTGTTGAAGAGGTTTCTGGAGGCACTATGTATTTGAAGGGGGTTGAGGAGAGTCAGCACCATAGTCTAGCGATCAAGGAGTGTGGTGATTCCGGTCTTCTCTATATAGCCTTCAGAGTTACAGATCCAGAGGAGCTCGATATTGCCAGAGAATATTACTCGTCAATGGGTTATAAGGTATATAAATTCTCTGAGAAAGCTGTAAGCGATGCTATTGTTGTTGAGAAGGATCCTCTGGGCTTCCCAATAGCGCTTTACTACGATATGGAGTATACCGGTGACTATAGAATGAAATATTATCTACATAGGGGGGCACCGCCACTTAGGCTTGATCATGTTACTATAGTAGTTCCTAGAAGGGAGATGGTTGATATAGCTAGTAAATATATAGTTAAGGACCTAGGATTCCTATTAACAGAATACGTTGAAGATGATCATGGAACTATAGCCCTATTTGTGTCTAAACAACAGAAGCCACATGACATGGCTATATTCTATATGGATGGTATTCATGGTCATCACCATGTTGCTTACTATGTTAGGGATGCGAAGGATATCTTCAGGGTAGCTGATGTGCTGGGATCTGCGGAATTCTATGACTCTATAGAAGTAGGTCCTGGAAGGCATGGTGCTGCTCAGGCATACTACTTCTATGTAAGAGATCCCTCTGGTGGTAGGGTTGAGCTCATGACGGATAACTACTTAATACTCGATCCAGATAAGTGGAGGCCCGTGAGGTGGAGGGTTAGCTATAGGGGTACATATGATTATTGGGGTAGAACCCATATATTCACGGAATATTTCCTTAAAAATGTTCTTAAGATTATGAGCCCAATATAACAAGGTGTGCATTCTATCATGAAGGCATATCTTCTCAGATCTTTTGGTGGACCTGAAGCGCTGAGGATCGAGGATATCGATAATCCGAAGCCGGGTTTTGGAGAGGCTCTTATAAGGATCATAGCGACCTCTATTAATAGGGCTGACATACTTATTAGGAGCGGACATCCTGAGTATAGAGTTAAGCTGCCCCATATCCTTGGAGGAGATGTTTACGGGGTTGTCGAGGCCTTAGGAGAAGGTGTTGATTGGATTGAAGTAGGGGATCATGTTATTGCTAACTTCGTATATGGTTGTGGGAGATGTAGCTACTGCACTATTGGGTTGGAGAACATGTGTAGAAAGAGATCTATTGTTGGCCATACTAGGTGGGGCTCCTATGCAGAATATATAACCCTCCCTGCCAGATCGCTTATTAAAGTGAATAGCTTCCCTGAAGGGAGAGCCCTAGGCGCGGCACCACTAGCCCTGGTCACTGCATGGAGATCCCTCGTAACCCTATCGAGAATAAGGCCTGGACATAGGGTCTTTATCTGGGCCGCTTCAGGGGGTGTTGGGACATATGCTATACAGATCGCGAAGCTCTTCGGGTCCGAGGTTATGGTGTCTGCAGGGGATCGTGAGAAAGGTAAGAAGCTCTCCCACATAGGGGCTGATCACATAGTGTATTACAGAGAGGAGGACGTTGTTCAGAGGACTATGGAAATCACAGAGGGTGAGGGGGTAGATATAGTGCTAAATTCGGTCGGCGGTGAGACTGTTCAGAAATCAATTGATATGCTTAAGCCGGGAGGGGTTCTGGTGATCATAGGAGTCATGGCTGGAAGTGAGGCTAGGATCATGCTTAGAAGGGCCTATCTAAAGGGCATAACCATAACTGGAACGGCTGGGGGTAATAGGTGGGAGCTCGTAGAAGCCATCGAAATGGTGAGGAGAGGGCTCATAAAGCCCATCATATATAAAGAATATAGTTTTCACGAGATACCGGATGCCCATAAGGAACTCGAGGGCGGTAATGTCGTGGGGAAACTCCTGATCCACGTCTCTGAGAGGTGATTCGAGGGTGGTCTATATATATACCTGGCCCTGATATCTAATTTGGTGGTTTTATGAAGCTCTTAACATTCTCCCCAAAGGGTCACGAAACGCCTAGGCTAGGTGTTGTGATTGGGGATTACGTGTTGGATGTCTATAGAGGGTACACCGATCTCTATGAAGCCACTCCCCCCAGCTGGTTCTCAGACCTCAAGCTCTTGATCGATGGTGGGGAGCCAGCTCTAGATCTTCTGAGGAGATTTGTAAGCGATGCCGAGAAAGATCTTAAATCCTCTTCTCCCACTATTTTAAAGAACCTCTATAGACTTGATTCCATAGACTATTACCCACCCATATTAACACCTGAAAAGATACTATGCCTCGCAGCAAATTACATGGCACACGCACAGGAAGCCAGGATCAAGCCTCCCGAGGCTCCATATGTCTTTTATAAGCCTGCAAGCGCTCTCATAGGCCATGAGAGGCCTGTCCTCATACCAAGATCCTCTGAGAAAGTTGACTACGAGGTCGAGCTAGCTGTGATCATAGGTAAGAGGGGTAAGTATATAGAGGCTTCCAGAGCCATCGACCACGTCTTCGGCTACTCAGTATTCAATGACATAAGCTATAGAGATAGGCAGATGCCGCCGGGCTGGCCCGAAAAAACAGATCCTTTTGGGCAGAGATGGCTCCATGGAAAGGGAATGGATACAGGAGCACCTATGGGGCCTTGGATAGTCACAAAAGACGAGATCCCGGATCCCCACACACTTAGAATAGGGCTCAGAGTTAATGGAGAGATAAGGCAGGATAGTAACACAGGGAACATGATATTCAAGATAGACAAGATAATAGAGTTCATATCTGATGGAATAACACTGAAGCCCGGGGATATAGTAGCCACAGGAACACCCCCAGGAGTGGCGCTAGCAACAGGGAAATACCTCAAGCATGGAGATATAATGGAAGCATATATAGAGAGAATAGGGATACTTAGAAATACAGCTATAAAGGAAAAGATCACATACTAGCCCTATCCCCAGCCATGTTTCTTAATATGCTTTCAGGATCTCTTCTACTTAACACCTTAGATATCCCTCGAGCATTTCCACGACGCTTCTCCGTAGATGGTAGATTCTTTCCCTAAATCTACTTCTAAACAGCCAGAGAAGAGCCTTTTATTACAGAAGTTCACCGCTAGTCACTCGGCGCCTTACAACTCTATGGCCCTCAGAACCCTTTTAATTCTTATAGATAGACTAATTTAATATGGTGTTTAAATACTTCAAAATGAAAAGTAAATAGGAGTGGCTTAATTTGAGGATTGGTATATATGAGTATAAGGCGCCTAAGGGCCTTATAAGGGTCACAGTTAAGATCGTTGATGGTGTTATAGAGGATATAAGGATAGCTGGGGACTTCTTTATATATCCGGAGGATTCTGTCTTCGTAATTGAAAGTAGATTGAGAGGCCTTAGGGCAGATCCTAGTTATATTGGTAAGGTGGTTGAAGAGTTATTCCTGGCATCTGTATCTGAGAGCATTGGTTCTAGCGTTGAGGATTTCAAAGCTGCGATTCTACATGCTGTTAGAGAGGCTGGTGAGGTATGCTAGGGGTTGGAGATCTAAGAGTTTTGATATATGAGGTTCCAGATAATCCGCAGAAGAGTCTTGCATTTGAGGAGGCTATGTGGAGATCTCTTATGGCCGGTATTGCCCCAGATACTCTGAGAATCTGGAGGCATAGAAACGCGGTGATACTAGGCTACTTCCAGTTTGCAGAGGAGGAGGTTAATTTTGACAAGGTTAGGGAAATAGGTGCTAGTATTGTCAGAAGATTTACTGGAGGTGGTGCCGTGTATCAAGACCTCGGATGCCTAATCTGGTCTATAGCAGTTAGAGGGCCCGCTGGTGGAGGGACCAAATTCCTGTACACAGATCTGCTAAAAGGTTTTGTAGAAGCTCTTAGAATGCTAGGGGTTGAGGCCAGCATAGAAAATGTGAATGATGTTGTGATTGAAACACCGTCAGGTAGGAGAAAGATCTCGGGGACTGCAGCGACTTTTAAAGACAACTATTATCTCCTCCATGGAACATTGTTAGTAGAGACTAATCTCGAGATCCTGAGCAATGTGCTTAAGGTCTCGAAAGCTAAGCTGGCTGACAAGAAGATCTCTGAGGTAAAGTATAGGGTGGCCAACCTAAACGATGCCATAGGTAAGAGGTTCCATATGAGCGATATAATAGATGCGATTATAAAAAGCTACTCAAAGCTACTAGGGAAAAGACCCCTTATAGATATGCCAATCAAAGAGGAACTCGAACTCATGGATAAGCTCTATGAGTCAAAGTATTCGAAACCCGAATGGAATCTCCTAAGGTTTCCATCAAAATACTTCGAGGAACACCTGAATCTATCTCACTGAAAGGCAGGGCCTCAGCTATAAAGGTGCAAGATTATCTCATAATATGTGAATATATGTGAATATGTGGACTGAATCACAACTGAAATCCTCGTCCTTTGGGGCGGAGATGGTTTTTATCAGCTTTTAAGATCCTAATTGTGTTTAGAGGGCTCTATGGTCTCTGGCGGTAAGGGAGTTCTAACCCTTTCAATAGGCATGGGGGTTTAGTTCCGAGCCAGAGGCTGTAGAGCTCTTCAGGAGATACAATACAGCCCTTGACTATGCTATAAACAAGACCCTAAGCCTGGATCTGAGGAGTGTTGGGAAGGCTTATCAAGTACTATACGGAGAGCTCAGAGAGTAGTTGGGCTTCTATCCAGGACTGCTATTGACTGCTATAGGAGTGCTTGCTAATGCTAAGGCTTAGAGGAATAATTTTGGAGGGGAAAAGACTGAGTATTAGGAAGCTGAGCTTGCTACTACACTAAGGCTCGGGATACAGTGTCAAAGATTGCTAAGTGGAGATCATAGGCAGGGATAGGAGATATGATGACTACGGGAATAAGGAGGCGAGGCTTGTCTATAGAGGCAATAAGATGATGCCGTGGATATCTAAGGAGATGCCTAGGTCAAAGCCTTACTAGCCCAGGGATGTTATAGCTGTTGATGTTGGTGAGAAGAAGATAGTATATTGCAACCGTGTGATGAATGAGGAGAAGGACACAGCTGCTGATAGGGCCCATAGATGAATCTCCCTGCTGAGAATCTCCAGAGGAGATACTCCTCCACAAGATATCCTGCTTGGAGAAGGAGAAGAGAGATCCTGAAAAGAATAAGATCCCATCATAGAAATGCTAAGGATATTCTTGAGAACTGGGCTAGGAAGACGTCTCTTGAGATAGTGATTCTGGCTAAGAATCTCAGGTACGCAGTTGCTAGAGAGGATCTAACTGTGCTGATGAATTCTCTGAGAAAAATCGAGAGCGAGGATCACAGGGTAAGGATCACCATAACGAGGTATTAGGAGAATAGGGAAGTGATCGATTGGCAAGCTGAGAAACACAAGGTTCCCCACGTGAAGGTTGACCCTAACAGGACCTCATCAGAATGCCTATGATGCGATTCCAAGGACTTGAAGGAAACAGGGTATAGAAGGCTAAGACTCCCTATATGTGGATTCGAAAGAGATAGGGATGTAATTGAGAAGCTGAGCATTAGGAAGAGGGCATTGAAGATCCTGGGAATATCCTGGGGATCTCTGGCTTTCTCTGCGCCTCAGATGACAGATGTAGCCCCGAATAGATGTGGGGAACCTATGATCCGCCTGAAAGGAATGACGATCAAAAGAATGAAGTCCTGAAGGCGGGAGAAGAGGTCAGCGTAAACCCCGAGAAAGGATAACCTTATAAAATGTTCAGGAAAGGCCTGATTCGAAGCCGCTTGTCCCCCGATGGTTGTTGATTATCACTGATATTCTTTTGTTGAATTGCTTTGCCTCTTGATCCACAGGGTTTTGATCCTGTGGCATTAGGGGACTTCCACCTCCCCCACAGGATTTTGGATACCCCTGTGGGTTCATGGGTGGCTGTTGAGCCCAGCGGCACCGGGCTCCCATCTAGGGCTAGGCCTAGAACCCCGAAGCCCTTCTGGGCATAGCCCTCATCCAGGGCTTCGGTCTCAGGAGCTCTGAGCATCATCGCTTCCCGAGGTCTCTCTACACCAAGATCTAGCAGAGATATTACCTCATCATCCAAAATAGATAGGGATTGGATGCTTATAAGCTTAAGCCCAGACAACAAACAAATATAAAAGCATTCCTACCACCATGAAAAGAATACAGCCCGATTAAAAAGATTAGCGATTAACGATATTGCTAGCTACTTAATATCTAAACCCTCTCTACGCAGCTCCTCTATAGCTTCTTTCGTGGTCCTGAAGCCTTCAACACCTGCAGGCGCCCCAGCTATCATAGCCTGTATTAGGGCCTCTTTGATCTCTTCTAATGTGCATCCATTTCTTATAGCGCCTTTCACACGGATCTTTAACTCATTAACTCTTCCTAAGGCTGCTAGCATTGCAACGTTTATAAGGCTCTTATATTTCCTCGGTATCGCTTTTCCGGTTCACACTATACCCCATACATACTCATTCAATATATCCTGTAACTCCTTATCAAATCCCGTAGCACTTCTCATAGCATTATTAACATATTCCTCGCCTAGAACCTCTTTCCTTATTCTGAGGCCTAACTCATAACGTGAAGACATAGCCTCTCACCATATCTAACATGTTGATCGAAACTAATAATCTTAAAGAATTAGAGATAATGCCTATAGCAAGGGGTTGTGGATGTCTGCATAGGGATGATTCAATAATAAAATTACCGGAGTTGAGTCCTTCATTTTAAGCTGAGAAGATATAGGATCCTTGAAGAATATCCTGCAATAATATTTAAAATAGACAGGTCTCATCCTTTAAGGCAAGGTAAATATTTATAAGTATATAGATATTGATGTGATGAGACTTACATTGATTCGAGGGCTTAGAGATCAATAGGCCTGGTGATCATTGATATAGAACCAAATAATCCTCCACTAGAGGATAACACACGAAACCCAGCATAGAAAGCTCGCTACTAAGACTAGGAGGTCATTGGAAAGCTCCTTGAGTAATGGTAAGCACTTCTTCCCAAAAAAGTTAGCTTTATAGGTACTGGTCTTCTGGTCCTTAACATTGACTAGTACATAGTCTTCATCAAAGTAGAGCTTTGTTCCATTATTACTATTATTTCACTTATATATAGTCTGATCGGCATTATATTTTTAGGGCTTTGAAATTATGTCCTCTAAGCATTCGGGATCACTGTTTATTAAGAATAGCTCGCCTAGGATCCTTATTGATGCTTCGAGAAAATGGGATAACGCTGTGATCGATTTTCTAGTAGAGATTAGAAAGAGTTTAGATGGGGTCTTTAAGGGACTCATAGCTTATGGAGAAAGCGAGGAGTTCTATGAGAGTAATGTCCTGGTGATCCTATCGAAGATAGATCGAGAAACTCTGGAAAAGATCATGGAGATCAAATTCTCAATAGAGGATCGATACAGGGGAGAGGTCACAATAAGCCCCTACATAGCCCTAGAGGGAGAAGACATTGCATCAAAAATCAAAGAAGCTTCTAGAGGAAGCCATAAAGGATCTCGAGGTAATGTGCTACAATAAGGCTGCATCAGCCTCATACTTCGCTGTAAGGATGCTCGCTGAAGAGATCCTAAGAACGCTGGGCGAGCAGATACCAAGGAGAGATGACAAACTGGCTAACGCCATTAGAAACAAGGGCCTCGTTAGAGAGGCCGTAGCTATGGCAACGCTATATGCTCTTAGAAAGAAAGCCGACTACGAAGCAGGAATAACTAGAGAAGAAGCGAAGCTGGCAGTAGATCTTTCAATAGATGTTTATAGATCACTAGAAAAAATATCTTGAGAAGATGAGGAAAGAGCAGTGAATAGGAAGCTAATATAGAAGAGTTGTCCATAGAGATTATAGGTATTATCACAAGGTCTTAAATGTTAGCTATAGTCTAACTCTAACCTAGATAAGTAGCTCGCTCTATAGATCGTCTTTACTGGGAGAAATACGTGCAACCAATGGTGTTAAGGTTAACTTATTAGAATGAAGCCCGCAGTTCTGTCTCAATAAAACGTGTAGCTAAAAGAAAAGATTCGCTTGCTGCAGCGGGAATGATATCGTGATCAGAGAGGCTATATTTATTTTATTCCTATTTATCATTATATTTTTGGGGTTCTATATGAGGGTTCTGAGGCTTGTTAATAGGGGTGTTTACGAGCTATATGTAATTATAGATGATGAGGCGTACAGAGTAACCAGGGGAGATCCTATTGAAATTCTTAAGAATTTCAATAAGAAATATTCGAAGGACGAGCTTGGGAGGATTGGTGAGAGGATCGATTTAGATCTAGGAGGAGTTCTAAAGAGTAGAGATCCAAATTATAAGGTCGCTAAACCATTAGATCCTCCGGAGGTGTGGGGAGCGGGGATCACTTATCATGCTGCTAGGGCAAGCTATGCAGGGGGCGAAGTCGCTGTACTAAGGGGCAAGGGTATATATGAGCTAGTCTATGAATCTGATAGACCAGAGCTGTTTCTTAAAGATACCGGGCGCAGGTGTGTTGCTCATCAAGAGCCAATAGCTGTTAGGAGCGATTCTGTGTGGACGCTCCCAGAGCCTGAGTTAGGTGTGATTCTTGGGAGCGAGGGGGAGATCCTGGGCTATACAATAGCTAATGATGTAACTGCTAGAGATATAGAGGCTGAGAACCCTCTTTATTTACCGCAATCTAAGACATACTATGGGTGCTGCTCGTTTGGACCATATATAGTATCTCCCGATGAAATCAAAGATCCGTATTCGCTGAAAATAAGAATGAAGATCCTCAGAGAAGGTGAAGTCATCTTCGAGGGAGAGGCATCAACTTCTATGATGAGAAAGAAAATAGATTATATACTTAGATACTTACTCAGAGACAATGAAATACCTAGAGGATCGCTACTCATGACAGGCACAGGCATAGTACCTGGAAGAGATATAGCTCTTAAGGAAGGAGATGAGGTAGAGATAACAATAGATGGTATAGGCACCCTTATAAACCCAGTTGTTAAGGGATTCAAGAGGCCTGTTTCCATGCTATCCTAAGAAAAGAGTATTAGGACTACAAGGATAGCATCTAGATACATTGCGAGATCATTGAAAACATAGAGGTTGTATTTAAGCCGGGTAAGCCTTATCCCTTTAGAACCGGTATTCACAGCCTCCTAGGCTATAAACGCAGCTGCGGTGAGACTCTAAGCAAGTTTCGATGCTCGAGATCGATATATAGTGTAAACACTTCCGGCTTAATGACTATCTTAATATTCCGGGTAGCTCTTGCTCAGAGGGGTAAAGCCTGAGACTCGGGTGTGGAAGAGATTATCTACTATGGAGTTGAGGTTAAGACAAAAATATTATATTAAGTTAAGTGTTAGTCAGAAGCCGTCTCTATAGCGGAGAGAACAGCTTTACCATGGTGTGTTAATAGTTAGATATAGTTACTTAAGCGTGATAGATGAAAAATTAAATTCCTTTTTTCAATTCTTCATATATTTTCTCTATGCGCTCTGCAAGCTCTATATCTGACGTGGAGAGACCTTTGATATCGTGTGTCATTAGGAAAACCCTTACAAAGTTATAACTTTCTATGCAGAGATCTGGGTGATGCCCTAGCTCTTCAGCAACATTTCCTATAGAGTTAACGAACTTAATTGCCTTCATAAAGTCACCTAAATTAAACTTCTTATAGATCCTTGGGATCTTGCCTCTTCCAACTCTCCAGCCTCTGAGACCTCTTTCCCTTATCATCTCCCTAGCCCTCTCAGGTGATATAGCTCTATACTCACTCACAATAAGCCCCTCTATATTAAAATAATAGAGAGAAATATAAGCCATATCCCGGACACTTTAACGATCTAGGTAACCATTCCTAACCTCTTTGTGTCGGGGATCTATTCTATTGTGAGGCCTTTGGATCTCTTTTCACCGCAGGCTTCTCTATATAAGTGATCTCTATCTGGAGAACTAGCACGGAAACACAGTGATTAAAGTCTCTCTTTAGGGTGGAGATGGTCTATGTTTTTCGTAGATTAGGAGCTAAAACTATTTTCAAAGCGAAATATCGGAGAATGTTAAGAACGCTGGAGTTAGTTGAGTGGAAGATTAAGCTTCAATGCCTTGACTATCTCCTTATACCTATTCCTTACGGTGACTTCTGTAACGCCTGCCACTATGGCTATCTCTTTCTGCGTCTTTTTCTCGTTATTGAGGAGACATGCTATATATACTGCTGCTGCAGCAATCCCCGCGGGATCTTTTCCAGCTCCTATCCCCGTATCCCTTATCTTTCTCAATATATCCTTAGCCGTAGCTTCTATACTGCCGCTCAGGCCTAGAGTGCTTATTATCTTAGGCACATAGTGGAATGGATCGGGTTTCGGCATTTCTAGCCCTAGATCCTTCCAATCTAGCTCTTTATAGAGGAGCCTGAAGCACCTGGCCAGCTCCTTTCTACCGCTTCTCGTGTACTGAGCTATTTCATCAAGGCTTCTAGGCACATTCATGACCCTGCATGCAGCATAGAGGGCTGCGGCAACGACGCTCTCGATAGCTCTTCCCCTCACGAGACCTGCTTCAACAGCCCTTCTATATATTATCGCAGCCTGCTCCTGAACCTCTTTAGGCAATCCGAGGGAGTTTGCTAGCCTCTGGAGCTCTGAGCTAGCCTGTGTAAGGTTCCTATCTATCGCGTTCTGAACCTTGGTTCTTATCTGCCACTTCCTTATCCTTGCATACTCCATCTTTTTCTTAAGATCTAGCTTTTTCCCTGTAGCATCTCTATCTTTATAATCTATAATAGTGACTAGACCTATGTCCTCCATAGCAGGGGCTAGGGGTGAGCCGGATCTTGTTCTTCTCTCCCTCTCTTCTGGTGTGAAAGCCCTCCATTCAGGGCCTTGATCCACTATTCTCTCCTCTAAAACCTCTCCAGTCTCCTCACATATGTAAGCACCCCTAGCTATATCTATCACTATCTTATCGGGTGGACATCTAACCTCCTGGTTAGGACCCTCTTTAACCTTTATAGCAACATCATTAACCCCGGACACCATACTCAAAAAACACCCCCTAGTCAACTAGGCACAGCATAATATATATGCGTTAGAGAGCTTATAAATACAAAGGTTGTGTTATTTCGATTCTAGCGCATAAGATCTCTAATCACAGTCCTAGCCAGCTCCTCAGGCTCCCACACGGATCCAGAAGCGATTCTACGCCCATTAACTGCTATTATTGGTAATCTCCCACTCCTATAGAGGAGCATCTTTATAAATCCTCTGAGGGTCAGGGCTTCTATTATATATACCCTTGCATATACCGCTCTAGTTATCTCATTAATAAATCTAGTTATCTTTGCAGAAAGCTCGATCATATCCTTAGAGTATTCATTGATCTGTATAGGCTTATAATCTATTCCAAAGCCTTTCATCAAGATCTCACAATGCTCGCAGTGGCCAAGCATTATGGGGCTCAGGGTTATGATCTCGACGGTAATATGTCTTTCCCTATTTTTGATCCTAAACATGGCATTGGCTACCCCCTATACTCCTTAATACATTATCAACCCAATCGCCGCCCCCTATAAACTCAATTAACATAGTTCTATCAGTAACGCTGCAGTATAGGTGGATACCCAACACTCTATGAACCTTAAGCCAGTATCTCCTTTTATAGATATATGCCTTGGCATTGTGCCCTGAAACGGTAGCTTCATATATTTTTTCTGCATCTCTAGTCTCCTTCAGCTCTCTGTGATCCTTATATCCTGGCCATATTCTCAACCTAAGCATGATCTCTCCTATAGGTGTAGCGATCCCATGCTCAACCTCACCCTCTCTAACCCACTTCACGTTGCCTTGCCTTACACCAGAGAATACGTCCGAGTTCATCGGTATAACTATTATCCTCCAATCATGTGGTAGAGAGAGGACTATATAATTATAGACACCAGTTATTATATTACCAACAGCTATTGTAACAAGTTTATTCTCAGTGTATGTCATGCTCACTAATCACCTCGAGGATATCTCTATCCCTAAGATTCCTCTTCTTAAAACCCTCGAGCTCGCCGACTAGATATGGTAATAGCCTCAGGGTATAATAGTTAGAGATGAAGGGTATTCCGAGAAACTCTCCAAGTAATAATAAATATAGGGAATCCTTATAGCTTCTGGCAATATGGAGGGTCTCTCTATATAGGTCATAGGTGCTCATACCAAATATGAAGTCAGATGCCATCCTTCTGATCCTAAAGAGATCTACAAGGATTCTTTCCAGGATCTTGGGGGTTTTCATATAGATGCCTCGAGATCCTTGAGAAGCCTCTTAAGCCTCTCTAGACCGACTATATCCTCAGGATAAAGCGGTATATAGCCAAGCACCTGATCTCCGAAAAGCCTCCTTATATACTCTAAATTCCTCTCCTGCTCCTCAAACTTTGACCTGAGAAATCCTGTAGCATCTTTCTCAGCCTCCTCCCTCGGTATTAGCATATTAACCACAACACCGCCTGAAGGTATTTCATATGCCTTTACCATCTCCATGAATCTCTTGACAACGGATATCGATAGCATGGTGGGTATTGTAACGAATATGAAGCTCGTCTTAGAAGGATCTGTTAAGATATTCTTAACGCTGGTATATCTTTTGTGGAGCTGTAAGAGCTCTAGGAGAACCGGATCGCTTTTTATCTCCTCAAGAACCTTATCCTTTCTAAAGCTTAGCTGCGCCCTCAGAGATAGTGCCTCCTGTCTAGACTTTATAACCCTCTGGAGCCACAGTCCATAGATCTTTGACAGCCCTATAAGCCTTATAGCATTTGCAACAGCGGCTGTATCGAAAACCACTTTATCGAACTTCTCTCCCTCCTGTAATATCAGATCCATCATCTTGTCGAATGAAGCTGCTTCTTGAAAAGCCGGGTTAGTTGTCGCTATATCGATAAACCCTTTAGGATCTATAGGGATCTCAGCCCACTTCAGAAAATCCCTTATAAGCCTTGTTATCCTATCCTTATACCTGGCGACTATATCCTCGATCTCCACCTCCACTGCATAGAGATTATTAACACCCTTTACCTCTATAATAGAACCCCCTGAGAGAGGCTGCTCAAATACTGATTAGAGGGAGTGCACTGGGTTGAAGCTAGCTATGAGGGTCCTGTAACCCTGCTGGGCAAAGCTTAACCCTATGGCTGATGCTAGCACTGTTTTCCCTACACCGCCCTTTCCTCCTACGAATATGAACTTCTGATTACCCTTAGCGATCGAGGTAACCGGGATCATGATCGCCTCCTAGACATTTCCTCAAGATCATCTAGAGTTATCGTAGACTCCCATAGCTCGTTAGCCACCGCCTCTATCATCTCAAGGCCCCTAGGCTCTCTCCTGAACATCGGTACTATAGCCAGTATGAGATCCTTGAACTTCTCATATATCTCACCAAGGAAAGGCCTTTGAGCCTCGACCTTCTTCTTAAGATACTCAGGGGCCCTTGGATCCTTTAGTATCACTGGTGGATATACCTGGTTTATGACTACCCCACTCATCTTGAGACCCAGCTCCTCAAACATCTCGAGAGCTCTTTCAGTATCGACAATAGCCATTTTCTCAGGGACGAGAACCATTGTGAAAGCTGTTCCCTTAGGATCTGTTATCAGCCTGCTAAAACTCACTATTCTATCCCTTATACTCTCCAACTCCTTCAACAATTGATCCTCTCTCTCGGTGTATTTCTCTCTCTCTTAAGTCTCGATGCAACTTTCTCATACTCATAAGCCTGCCTCCTAGCCTCTGTGATCTTATCAACCCACTTGCTAAGTATATCGGCCATAGCAACCATCCTGATCCCATGACCAAAGGGAGGCATATCAAATACATAGAAGTCATATCTACCCTGGGACACCACGTCTAGCATGGCATCATAAACAGCAGACTCATACATAGCAGGTTCTGCCACAGCTGATTCTATGTAGTCCTCAACCTCTCTTGGTATCTCCTCAATTTTATACATATCTCTTATCTTCTGCCTTATCGAATCAACATATTCTTTTATCCTTTTATCGGCATCGATCTCGAGGACATATAGGTTTCTATGTACCTCTATCTCACCCTTACCAAAAAGATCCTTCTCGAAAATATCACTAAGAGAAGCCTGAGGATCTGTTGAGAAGCAAAGAACCTTCTTACCCATCATAGCTAGTTTATAGGAAAGGGCTGCGCTAGATGTAGTCTTCCCAAGCCCGCCCTTCCCAGCAAAAATCGCTATTCTGAGTCCAGGCGACTTTTCAAAGAAGTATCTAAAGCCCACATTCTTCGGCATCGGATCACCCGGTAATGATGTCTGTGAAATCCCTTTCTCTAAGCATCCTAAGCTTCCACCCCTTGATATTTGGAACCATATATGGGAGTAGTCTTAGGGTATAGTATGGGGGAAGTATAGGGATACCCATCATATCCCCGATAGTCATCATCATAAAGAGATATTCTATATACATCTTCTCCTTCATTATGGCTGTAACCTGGCCATGGAGGGCTATTCCGTAGACAGCCTCGCTTAATCGTGAGAAGATCCCTTTAATACCTTTTTTACCTCCTCCCTCTACATTGTTTGTACTAATATTAGCTTACCAACACAATATATCTCTAAGGATAAATATAAGCCCATGCTATGTATTGCCATAAATAAGAAGTAATAACTTTTTAAAAAATTATTTGGTAACTTTTAACCGTGCCTCTCTTCTATACCTCAGATATCCGCTGATAAGATAATAGGTCATCAAAGCACCCATAATGGCCAGGACTATGTCCAAAGCTGCCGAAATGATGTTGGAAACAGATACAATGGCAGATCCGAACTAGGCCTGTACTGCGGCCTGCACACCAATAGGCTTATTTGCAAGTAGATATACAGCATAGGTGTATCCTTCCCACACAAGTGCTGCGACAGTGGTTATAGCCATGAAGATCCCGGGATATATAACATACCAGGTTGGTCTTCTGACCCTCGCAAGATAAACAGCAACCATAGATTAACCCAGCTACCCGTGAATGCTAGGAAGAGCATTATTAGAACGAGGACTAGTGGGGAGACCCATCTATTGCCAAGAATATTCCTCTCAAAAAGTTCTGCAGATACTGTACGCCAAACTCTAACAAATAACATGCTTGTGATCATACCCATAACAGCTACAAACATAGCGTAGAATAAGTTCATAGCATCTCTAGAGATTCCTGTGAGAGAGGATGTCAAGGTCGATGCGCCACTCACATATGCGGGTGCGGGAGCTGCAGGAGGGTATGTTGAGAGGATCATTACCGAGGCGACTGACGATAAGCCGACTATACCTTCAGTGATCATTGCGCCTCCGCCTACAGGCCTTGCATCCGTCTCAGACTCGAGCTGTTTTGACGTGAGCCCGCTTGATACTAGGCTATGCCATCCAGATATAGCGCCGCAGGCTATTGTAACAAATAGTATTGGCCATAAGGGGCCTGTCTGCGGATTCGCAAGAACGTCTATTGGCCATATCTATTGGCCATAGATCCTTGAACAGGAGTCTGGGCAATCTTTAACCCTGTTAGAGGGCTGGCTAGGGCAGCTATTATAACTAATATTAAAGCTATTATGGCTGGTAAGTAGCCAACATATATTGTTGGTAATAAGAATCTGGGCATCGGTGTTACAGCACCTATGTAATATATAATACCAATCACGATAAGCCAAAACAGCACTGTTAATGTACCTGGCTGTGTTGCACCGTACGTTCTGATATCTAGCAGGCCTCTCGGATCATCGAGAAAGTTTGTGCCAGGAGCCCTTAGCTGTGGGATGCTAACAGTAGCAACAATGCCTATAAATACCAGGATTAGAGCTATTATCGTTGCGATGAGAACATCGACTTTCATTCTAAAAACTAGATGGCCGAATATGACCCCTGTGAATAATATGAATAGTATTGGTATGAAGGTACCTGGGAATGTATTAAATACAGTGGTTATTACCCATGCGAATACGGAAGTTATAATTATTAGATAGGCTATTAGATATCCTAGGAGGAGACTTCTTGCCCTATTCCCTAGGAGCTCATATGTTATAGGCCCCATAGATCTTCCATCATTCCTTACGGACATCATCATTGCAGAGTAATCCTGGACCCAGCCAATGAAGAAATTACCTACTATTAGCCAGATTAGGGCGGGCACCCAGCCATAGAAATATACAGCTACTAGTGGACCTACTATAGGACCTAATGCCGCTACACTTTTGAACTGGTATCCGAATAGAACATATCTACTCACAGGGAAATACTCAACCCCATCAAAATACTGCTTTGCTGGAGTTGGTCTCGAAGGATCTGATTGCCATATCCTTCTATCTATATCTTGAATACACCATATAGGCTATGCCATATATGATGAGCCCTATTAATATATATGGCATGGGCGTATCTAGCAATTTATACACCTTCACTAATATGTTCTATATTGGGGATATATAAATAAATATTCATTATATATAATAATATCTAAATTTATGGTGAAAATAGCGCTGAATAACTTATGATCCGCTTCTTCACCCTATATCGATAAGATCACAGCCATGTCTATGAGCTAGCCTTCAAGGATAAAATAATTCACGATAGATGTAAAATTAATTATTTTCTTTTACTACACTTTCAATATAAGACTTCTGAGTATCTTTATACCTTCAGTGATCGCTTTCTGGTAGTTCTTCTCAGCAATTTCGTCTATCTCTCTAATGATCCTGCTTTTCTCGTCTTCCCTATACTTCTCAAGCTGTTTCAGATCCCTCTCCATTCTATTCTCAACCTCTGTTATGATCTTCTGTGCCTCATCCTCAATCTCCCTCAAGGATCTCTCTACAGATACTGTGAGCCTTTTCACAATTTCCTCCTTATCCCTCTCGCTCTGGCTCAATATATATTCAAGATCTTTTTCTAATAGCGATAATACCTCGAGGATCTTGCTCACCTTGATGCTCCTTCACCACATATGGGTTAGCTGATCCGCCTTTTAAGTGCTTCCTAGCTATTACTATATACCCCGTGTGTCCTATCATCCTAGTCGATGGTCTTATAGCCCCCTCCTTAAGATCTATAGGCCTTTCAATCAACTCTACAGCCCTTATATCGCCCCAACCACCGTGAGACTTGAGAGAGCTATATAGCTTCGAAACCTGCTCAAATGTTGGTATAAAGAATGCGGCCTGACACCCTGGTTTGAGGGCTTCGAATACCACGTTAACAACTCTCCAAGGATCTCCTATATCTATGAAGGCAGCGTCAACATCCCTCTCATCAACACCCTGAGAAGCATCTCTCATCTTAACCTCAACGTAATCCCTAAGCCCGATCCTCTCTAGATTCTCTATAGCTACATTAGCCACATCCTCCCTCACTTCATATGCATAGATCTTCCCATCCGGTCTCACAAGATTAGCCATATATGCTGTCATAGCTCCGGACCCCATCCCGATCTCCAGCACCTTCTTACCAGGTGAGATATCTAATACCAACACCACATAGCCCGCATCCTTTGGATAGATAACCTGGGTTGGTCTAGAAAAAGTGCTGTATATCAGATCTGTAATAGATGGTCTATAAACATGGGCCTTGACCCCCACGCTGGTCATGATCTCAGCACCGTAGCTCATGCCAATAATTCTGCCAAGCTCGATGGAACCCTTATCACTAGTAAAGGCCTTTCCTCTACCAACTCTCAACACCTTTCTTCTCTTACTATCTATGTAGACCAGGATCCATGAACCCTCATCTATAACTTCGCTATGCATATGATAACCCCTCTATCGATTCTCACACACCAATATATAGATCCTCTTCCCGTAAATACACAGATTTCGAATCCTTTCTCAATAAACATGATCCGCCTTCCCAGAAGGATGGGTTTCTATTGCCTGGTCTCAGATGCCCCCGCTCGTCCTTCGATGGTCATTGATAGTTATTGGTTTTCTTTTGTTTCGGTTTTGCCGTGCTTCTTGATCCACAGGGTTTCTATGGTTTCCCTATGGCCATCGTGGGACAAGCGGGAGATCGTCTTAGTGATTTCTCATGCATAGTTAACCGATAATATATGTTATCCTCAGCTCTGGTGTCTATCCTCATCTATCAGAAATACCTGCCATCATCACGGAACTTTTACTTAAGAGGCTGTGCTTAAAATGCTTTGCGGCACATATATAAGGCTTCTTCTGCTTTTAGCTCTTAATATAACGGAACCCTCTCTCTCGAGGCTTCTCAGTACTGCTTTTGCGAGCGATACTGGGATTGAGTATTTCTGGGCTATGATGGCTGGGGTTATTACGCTGAGATCCCCTATTTCTTTGCTTATTTTTGCATAGAGCGAGGCATCTATATTCAGAGTTGCGGAGAGAGCAACGTATTTCTCAGCTTTTTTAGGCTTCTTCTCCTCCTTAGCTTTCTTCTCTTTCTCACCCTCTAGAAGCCTTTTCTGCCTCTTCTCCATAACCGAGATAGGCTTCTTACCCTTAGAGCCCAATTAATCCCCCATAGATGTTCTCTGCTAGCCAGCTAAAATTCTTGGCAATAGAAACAATTTATCCATGTTCCAGCTGCTCAACATAGTTAGGTATAACGAAATTTAGCTCACACTTTTAAGAGGGTATAGGTTCGCTAGTCTGTCATGTCCATAAGACATGGCTGGTGGTTCATTACGCTGCCGCTTGTCCCTCGATGGTCATTGATTATCACTGATATTCTTTTGTTTTGGATTGCTTTGCCTCTTGATCCACAGGGATGTTATTATATCCCTGTGGCCATCGAGGGACCTCCACCTCCCCCACAGGGTTTTGGATATCCCTATGGGTTCATGGGTGGCTGTGGAGCCCAGCGG
>Ga0209670_100441_pt1 | contig 25214 bp, 28 predicted proteins | sample PerSpoBPS_BMetaG_FD_184741 | JGI IMG/M metagenome (GOLD analysis project Ga0209670, IMG submission 184741) | Thermal spring microbial communities from Yellowstone National Park, Wyoming, USA - Perpetual Spouter B (PS_B) MetaG (SPAdes) (version 3) | ecosystem: Environmental > Aquatic > Thermal...
GCTTGCTTACTGTCTGTTGCGACTGGGGTAGGCCAAGCCTTTAGACATAAGTTTCTTCCTAGCTAGTGGTCTAACCGGCCTATTGGGGCCACCACTCTTTATATGTGGGGCCGGTGGAGGGTCTTACCCGAACGGGTGATGGAGATAGGTTGGTGATGGCTTATCTGTGGATGAGGCTTAGTGGCGAGGAGCTAGGGAGGTATGAGGGCTACTACGGTGTCTTCAGGGACTATGGGTAGACGAGGGCATGCGGCACTACAAGTCTTTCCTAATCATGCAGAGATTCGTCGCCGAGAATCTACCACCATTCAACTCAATAGTCCTAGAGAGGGAGCAGATAGAGAGGTTCCACATAGTGGCGAGGCCATACGAGATAAAGACACAGAATAAGGAGGTGTAGGGATATTGAAGTTCTATGCCGATGTTCATAAGAGTAAGAGGAACGGCGAGGGATACAGGATAACATACTCTACTGACGGAACGACTTTCAGGCATGTAGACAGCTTCGGCGAGGTCCCGGCTGGGCCTGGAGACAGGCTATTAATGGATACAATACCACCTCAGCATACTGACGGTGCTATAGAACTACTAAGGAGAGGGGTAGAGGTATACTATCTCAGGAGACTTACATTGCTTAAGAAGGTGCGCGGAGAGCATAAGCTGCCGAAGAGCACTAGGGGCGACATAAAGACCTTGATGGGTATTGAGGAGAGATGGTTCAGGAGGGTTACTGAGGACTTCCTAATCTTGAGGAGGATGATTCTGGCCTATAGGTCTCTATCGAAGACTCATCAGCAACTACTGAACAAATACAGGGCTTTGTCTGAGGCTGAGAGGGAGGTTCTGAAACCAGCAACCTCATCCATAGAGAAGCAGATGGAGGAGATGGCGAAAAAGATAGATGAGGAGGCTGGCAGAAGACTTCCGGCCTATAATGTGATTCTTGAGGGGCTGGGGATAAATGATGGCCTGGCTGGCAGGGAGGCCCTGGCAGAGCTGCTAACATATGCGGATTTTGTTGATAGTCCTTTGAGGGGTTTGAAGAAGCTTTTAGGACTTTACAAACCGATTAGGCTGGCGAAAAAGGTAAATTGGAAGTTATACGATGAACTCATCTCAAAATTCCGTATCTTAGGTGTATGGTTATTGGTGCTATTGTTGCTAGGACCTTGTATGTTGATGCTAGCCTCTCATATCTTATGATCATCCTCCTGAATGATTTCAGCCATCCGAAGAACCTCTCCACGGAGCTTCTCATCTTCCTACCAACCCTAGGCATAGGAGGAAGAAGAGGCCTAATCACCTATCACTCATAATCGCTAAGTTCACGAAACCTCATAAAGAAAACCAAGTAAGAGAAGCTTAAATAGTTTTGAGATGAGTTCGATCATAAGCTACATCAGGCGACCACTAGGCTAGCATTGGTATACTACAAGAACTGGCCAAACGGACGACAATGCTGGGAACTGATGAAACAGATCAAGCAACTAATGGTGACTGCTCAGGCACTGGGATAGGCCCCCGGCAGCAAGGGGAAAAACCCAGAACTATACACACCGGGGGCTCCATTTATATAATCGCCGGAGTCCGGCGGGCTCAGGGATATTAATCCCGGTGTCTGGGGTTCCTAGGCTTGCTGCCGAGGCTTACAGATTAATCAACCCCTCCCCTCACTCTTTCCTCCTTTTCCACTCAATATCCTAATTATTTTGCTACACACAAAGCTGGTCTACCTAGAGTTTTTATGTACAGGAATTCTGATAACGAGGATGCAAAATATACAAACCCATTTTCCTAAGCACAGACGTTGTCAAGCTACGTAATCTATCTAAGAAATTTATATCCCTGCAGGCCCGCTAGACGGCCAGCCCGTTGAGCCTGAGGAACCTCGAGACCTCCTCCTTGAGCCTCTCAGCCTCGATGTCGAGTCTGATCTTCTCTGCCAAGTACTGCCTGTAGGTCGCCCTCGTCCCGGCATACTTGAGTAGGTAGCCCTCGAGCGCCAGCTTCTCCGACGCTTCCTCCAAGTACCTCTCCATGTCCTCTCTCCGGGCCTCCACGTAGGCATCATCCATCAGCACCATCTCCGTGGGGAGCCTAGGCCTCGTGGGCGGATTCTCCGCCGGCGGCCCCATACAGATCATGAAGAGCGGTATCACTCCGGTGGGGAGTCTGAGGGCCTCCTGGAACTCGGAGCCGAGCCTGAGGGGCCAGTCGAGGATCACGGAGGAGTAGCCGAGCGATTCGCCAGCGAGTATCAGGTTCTCGACGAAGAGTCCCGCCTCAAAGACCGCCTCCACCGCCTCGACTGGATAGGGAGGCTTGGCGAGGAGGTTTAGGGGCTCCACTATGTCGAAGAGGGCTCTGAGCCTCCTGAGGTCGAGGCAGAGGACCAGCAGTATTGGAGCGTTCTGGATGATGCTGTCGCCCGTCAAGTCGTAGAGCCTCCTCCTAAGCTCCTCCCTAGTTATTCTGATCACCGCGTAGGACTGGTAGACGCACGGCGCCCTCTGGCCCGCCTCGACAAGAAGCTCGACGACCTCTCGGCTAGGCCTCGACGGTGCGAAGATCCTGATCGACCTCCTCCTGAAGATCAGGGCAAGGGTGCCGCGCTTCCTCTTAACAGCCTGCTGAGGCATGGATCAGCACTCACCAAGCAGTCCGCCCCCATAGATAAGGATGAATATGGGAGAGATGATGAGGGAGGCTGTGCCAAAGTCCCTATTCGTCATCAAGGCACCACATTATCAAATTTAAATGCCTAGATCAAGATGCCTTGTGGCTTAATTCCTGGGCTCTTTCGTCTCTCTTCGCTACCTTTTGGCTATTCCTGTGACGTTTTCGGCTCTCGTCTCAGATTCCCTATATCCTTTCGCCTCAAGGCCTATTGCCATGCCTCCATTCCTCTCCCATGATGAGCTACTGGGAGAGGGTCGGTGAGAGACTCATTAAGCGTGGAGAAAAATGGTTAGATATGGTAGGAGGTGGATGGCTGAGACTGCAATATCCAGGCCCAAAGCATTGTTCGGAGAACATCCCCCCTCCAGGAAGCCGAGATGGATGGACTCAGAGCATACGATCAAGGCGCTCATACACAACATGCTATTGAGCGCCGTAACAACGTAGAAAACTGGGCCCCACCCTGAGAGGGGAAAAACGAACCCCAGGAATTAGGCCACAAGGCAACCCAAACACGATAAATAAAAACAAGATAGTGTCCAAATAAGGTTTTAAGTACCGTCTAGAGGCTCTATTCTACTCGCGAGGCTACTATGGGAGGTCGACACGATGCTGGAATGTTTGACAACCTATATATGGGGGCTGGCGGCACGTCTGGGAGGTGTCACACCTCTATGACGGGTCTGAGCATAAATCTGTCGGAGAGAGCGGCGAGGAAGGTTAGGGAGATCCTCGAGGCGGAGGCGTCGGGAGAGGGTCTGGCCCTGCGGGTCTTTATCGCGGGTCAGACCTGCTGTGGCTACAGGTACGGCATGATGCTGGACGACCAGGTGCTCGAGGGTGACATAGTGGTCCAGAACAACGGTGTGAAGATAGTTGTCGACAAGTATAGCGCCGCGGTCATGGATGGTGCCGAGATCGACTATGTCGAGGGCAAAGATGGGGAGGGCTTCGTGATCCACAACCCCAACGAGTCATCGAGCTGTAGCTGCGGAGGGCACCACCGCTAGCGCCGGCGGTCGAGAACCGTGAAGGAGGGCGACACCTGCCCCGACTTCACTTTACCATCAACCGAGGGCGAGTTCAGGCTAAGAGAGAAGCTCGGCAAGGGCTACATCATCCTCTACTTCTACCCCAAGGACAACACGCCCGGCTGCACGGCGGAGGCCTGCAGCTTCAGGGACAACATGGGGATCCTGACGAGGCTCGGAGCCCAGGTCTACGGGGTCAGCACCGACAGCCTCGAGAGCCACAGGAAATTCATCCAGAAGCGCGGCCTCAACTTCCCCCTCCTCAGCGACGAGAAGGGCGAGGTCGCGAGACTCTTCGAGGCCTACAACCCGTTATTCAGGACTGCCAAGAGAAAGACCTTCATAATATCTCCCGAGGGAAGGATCGAGAAAATAATCGAGGGTGTGAGTCCCGAGGACCACGTGAGGCTCTCGGCGGAGTTTCTGCAGTCTAGGCCTAGAGCCGCTAGCGCTTGAGGCTGCTCCTGACCGCCTCCACAATCTCTTGGGGAGTCGGGAACCTGCCTCCCTGCTCCTTCCTCGAGAAGATTCTCCTATCGTCGACATAGACGTCGAAGGTCCCGCCATCCGACGTGTCAAGCGTCACTGAGAACCTCTTGTTCAGCTCTGTCCCGAAGGTCTGGAGCAGGTGGTTGGCCAGCTCCATGGCCCTCGGGAGGTGGCCGCAGGGCACGCAGTAGACGATCCTCACGTTGGTCATGGCCGCGAAGACCTATCAAGATGTCTCACATTAATATATCTTATCCCGAGCCCCACAACTCCCCATCTGCTTAAGACGCATTCTAAATAAGCTTCAAAGACGCCTCCCTATACACTGGGTCTAGAAACCTGTAGTCCCTGATGATGCTCATGTCTTCTAGGCTGTTAATGACGTTTGCGAGTATGCTGGAGGATAGCGTCACGCCTTCCCTCTCCTCCACGTACCTTTTTATCCTGCTCCAGCTACCCAAGCCTTCTGCCACACCTTTCAAGACCAGGGAGTATCTGCGACCCCTTGCCTTGACTATGTTTCTAATCTCTTTCAGAGCCAAATTCACGGCCATGCTCTTGATAGACTCCAGCTTTCTGTTTCCGCTGGCGTACTCGTTTCCAAAGAACGTTAGCCATCCTGGAATCCCATCAAAGAAATTTACGGCCTCTTCTAATTCTTCCTCACCTATGTCAACGCCGAGCTCTTCAAAACCCCGTCTCAAGAACTCTCTGGCGGTATCTTCATCAAACCTCTCCACCACCAGCCTGTAGCAGTATCTTCCATACAAAGGAGAGCCCACATCGTCCAGCCTCAGGAAATCGTATAGGAGGCCTGCTTCAGAGCCGGTTAGTATAAACGTTAGATTCCTGTCATAGTCGTAGGCGTGCGCTATCGCATTAAGCACCTCACGGGCCCTAGGACCCCTTCAGCCTTTGGGCCTCATCCATCGCAATGATTGTCCTTCTTTTATTGAGAGAGTCGAATAGGGTCGGCAGAGTAAGCGCGTTCCTTCCCCTCCATCTTATCGCGACCTCGTTTCCCAAGATCTTCACTGACGAGAGGCTCGTGAGTATCTCCCTAAACTTATCTAGGTTCGTGGAGAAGGCCCTCGACAGCACATAGTAGAGGTCTCTAAGACCATAGTTGATTTTTAGGCTCCTTAAGTCGAGCAAGACGCTTGGCGCCTCGACCTCGTTCAGAAAAACGCTCAGGATTGATGATTTGCCTATCCTCCTGATGCCGGTTATTAGAATGAGGGGCTAGTTGACGTTTTCGGCGAGCATCTCGAGCTCCCTGTCACGTCCGAACAGGTCCGCCCTCCTTGTTTTTGGCCTTGGGTCAAATAGCAAGTTCTGCCCCAGAACCATAGTTCTGCCCCAGAACATAAAAATCTTTCCAAAAAAAGGGCTCCGCCGGCGCTACAGACCGGGGAGAGCGTGGCCATAGAGAAGACACCCTCTTTCTGGGATCTCTCTTGCTGTAACTACGTCCTCTGCGCGGCGTTGAAGGAAGGGCTGAGATGTATGTCCCTCTTCAAATTCAAATGTTACAACATGATCCAGCGGCTGCCCCAACTACGGCATGCATGTCTCTCAATTCCCTTTTTGGGGATTTCTTTTGTTGTAACTAGTAGAACTTCCAGCGATGAGGAGTTTACGGGATGGTAATTTTAGGGATTTCTTTTGTTGTAACCGTGCCTTTTTCGGCTGTTTTTCGGGGAATTGGGCGGGTAATACAGCGACGTGCTCCACTGACCCCGCTGGTACTGACAAGTTTTACTTAAGCCATTTAGGGTCTTTGGTCTTGATGCACATCATCGATGCCGTACTGGACTCTTTCTCCAATCTATTTCGATCCCACAGGTACTCTCCTCTCGAGAAGCTCTATTTTGTCATTCTCTTCATAGCGGGCCTTAGCTTATGGGATCTCTCCGAGGGCTCTGTCTCACCGGCGTAGAGGGAGAGTCCGTCGGGATATGGGTTCACAGGTTCTCGCCCCTCTTCAGGCAGTTCAGGAGGGTAAGCAGGCTTGTCGCCGTAGATGAGGCTGTCCTGAAGGTGAGTGGTCAGACCTGCTATCTTTGGGCCGAAATAGACGTTGATACCAAAGAGGTATTGGCCGTATACGCGTCGAGGGGATTCCAAGCGCAATCAAGTTCCTAAGGAAGGTATTGGACTCATGTGAAGGTAAGCCACTCATATTAGAATGACTTACTTCCAAGAGACTCCCTGTAAAAGGAACAGGATAGAGAGGTGGTTCAGGGAAATGAAGTAAAGAACGAAGATGTTCTACAACAACATAAACGCGAAGACACTGAAGAGCATAGAGGAGATAGCAACCGCATTGCAGCAATATACAACATCATCAGAGCGGGATTAGAGGAGGTAATACTAACTTGACAGTACCAACTGTCCTTATATAGGTTAGCGGCATATAAGGTTTGCGGCGCCCTAACCTGGCCGCCAGCCATGGGCTATGGGTTTAACGTTTATATTGTGTGTCGGCAAACTAGTCCGTAGCCGGTCATGACCGAGCCTGCCGTCGTTCTAGAGGAGTGTCCTAGGTGCCACTATGAGGTGCCCGAGGGGACCCACAGGTGCCCTAGGTGTGGCCTCTGCATAACCTGCTCGAGCCAGTAGCTCAGTTGTGGGAATGCTAGCCCAGCTCTACGCGGATCTTTTCGTCGAGCGAGACCGCCCCTATTCCCGCAGACCTCAGATGCCTCGCTAGGACGCCTGAGTATCCGTAGACCGTGAGGACCCTCGAGTAGTTGGAGGACTTGACGTAGGAGAGGATGCCCTGGAAGTCTGAATGGTTGCTCAGGGCGAAGTGGGCATCCATCTCCGGTAGCCTCCTCACGAGGACCCAGCCTGTCGCCTCAGCCCACCGGGCCCGTCTGCCAGCCCAAGTGGTGAAGTCGACCCAAGAGGAGACGTAGACCGCGCCGCCCCTAAGTGCTTCGCGCCCCTCCCTCCCCCCCACGCTGAGGAAGCTCATCCAGGGGTACTTCTCGCGGTAGACCCTAGAGACCCTGAAGACTTGGGGGCTGGTTACGACTGGTGCCTGGACTGTCTTGTTGATCAGGGCGATGATCTCTTGAGCCTTTCCGGCGGAGTAGACCTTGAAGGCCGGTATCTCACCGTCCCTAAGGGTCCTCGAGACCCATCTAACTATCTCGCCGTAGACCTGCTCCCTCTCGGGGAACTTGTAGATGGGGGAGCCGTAGGTCGAGTCGATGACTAGGACGTCGCTCTCCACGGGCTCGGCGCCCCTCTGAAGTATGGTGTCATAGGCGTTCATGTCTCCGGTGTAGAGGGCGGTGAAGCCGTCGGCCTCTATCTTGAACATGCTTGCGCCGAGCATGTGTCCCGAGTTTGAGGCGACGAGGCTGACGCCAGACGGGACCTCAATCCTCACTCCGAGGGGCGAGCTGATGAACCTCCTATAGTGGACCCGGCGTGCGGCGAAGATCCGGTGGGTCTCCCGCGTCATCACGTTTATCCCGGCTGCCTGGCCGGCGTGGTCCATGTGCGCGTGGCTTATGCATCTGACCCCACCCCCCTCCGCGGAGTCGAAGAGGATCGCTGCGCCGGGGAGCTCAAGCACAGGCCCGCCGCCCGCCATCCTGGCTACAGGCTTCACCGTAGCTTCTCCACAGGTATTTGGCTATAAAGCATTTCCTATGTGGACGCGCCCAGCCTCAGGCGCGGAGCCTCGTTATGGCCTCCCCCACCACAGGGTCAGCGACCACGTAGAGGCTGTCCTCCCTCCTGAGGTACCTGATGTCTAGGAGCCTCGACAGGGCTTCCGCCAGGACTTTGTCGTTCACTTGGAGCTCGTCTCGCAGCTCGCCACACCTGGCGCCATGCCTCGACATCCTCAGCACTTTCACGTAGAGCCCCCTGTTCCTCCTGCCGGCCAAGAAATTTTTCAGCTCCTCTAGGACTATCTTGGAGCCCTCTCTGAGAGTCGTCTTCAGACCCCCCTCGTGGCCCATCCGTCTGACGCACCTAGAGTTCCCGTAGTAGGTGAGCCACCCTACTGCGCCGCCGAGCCTCTCGACGGCCTCCCTTATCTCGGACTCTCTCGGGCTCATTCTGTACTCGGCGAAACCTCGGCGCAGAAACTCCTCCGCGAGGTCCTTGTTGAATGAGCTCTATCCTCGCAGGCTGGCGGCCGTAGAGCGGAGACCCTTTGCCTGGCTCCAGCATCCTCTTCAGCACTCCTGCGTAGGACCCGGTGAAAATCAGCCTCAGCCCTCTGGACGTATCCCACATCGTCTTGAGCAGCTTTAGAAAAGCCGGCGAGACCAGCTCCTGAACCTCGTCCAGAACAACGACCTTGCCCTCCAGCCTTGAGAAGATGTTCTCCATCGTCTTCGTCAGTTTTAACCGCAGCAACGTCGCGGGGCCCAGCTCCAGCTCCTTCAGCTCGAGGCCCGGTGATTGGAGCAGTGCCTCAGCAAGACCGACGAGATTCTTGACCCCCATGAGGCTCACATAGAGGCCGCTCTTCTCCCTCGCGAACGTCTTAACCAGCGAGGTCTTACCGGTCATTCTTCTGCCTAAGACAACCACCCAAGCCCACCCTTGACAAGCCTCGTGAGCTCCTCGTACTCCTCCCTCCTGCCGAAAAGGTCCTCGATCCTCTCCTTGGGCCTTAAGTCGAAGAGCAACCTACCTAGGTAAGCACTTACCTAGGTAAGTTATGGCTCTTCCGCCTCGGGGCGCTTAGCCGGGCCGCCTGCGGGGGTTTGGGGGAACAGCTAATATTTTGGGTGTTGTCTTGGGGGGCGGCGATGAGCTTGCTGGCCGACCGGTACGATAGGGCGGTGGAGCGGTCGGGGAGCATCCTTTGCCTAGGCCTCGATCCCTCGCCCCTCCAGTATCCCGGTCCCGGGGAGAGGGTGGGCCGCTGCCTGCGGCTTCTAGAGGAGGCTGGGAGGTTCTGTGCCGCGGTGAAGTTGAATGAGAACCATCTGAGAGGCGTTGGGGAGGAGGGGCACAGGTCGGTCACGGGCCTCGCGAGGAGGCTCGGGCTCCTCACGGTACTGGACTGTAAGTTCGGTGATATAGGGGAGACCGCGAGGGCTGCGGTTGAGACGATCTCGAGGCTCGGCTACGACGCCTTCACGGCGAACCCCCTCTTCGGGAACGTCGCCGAGATCACCGAGCTCGCCCACGCCCGCGGGCTCGGAGTCCTCCTAGTCGCATACCCCTCCGGCGACTACGGCTCCAGATACTTTGAGCTCGAGGTGGCCGGCGAGAAGCTCTTCTGGAGGTTCGTGAGGGAGGGCGTGGAGGCCGGGGTCGACGGATACGTGGTCGGCCTCTCCCCGCGGCTCACGGAGCGGATGGTGGCTGAGCTGAGGTCGGCGGTGGGCGAGGAGGCCGTGATACTCTCGCCGGGAGCGGGCGCGCAGGGAGGAGACCCCGAGCCCCTTATCCGTGGCGGAGGGGAGAGGATCCTGATAAACGTGGGGCGCTCCGTGACGCTCGCACAAGACCCAGCCTCAGCAGCGCGCGAGGCCGCAGAACGGCTCTCCTCTAGGAGGGAGTACGTCCTCGCCACGAGGGCTATAGCGGAGACGCCAGGAGTCCTTAACGTCTACGAAAGACCTATCCAGCTCTCCAGCGGCCGCCTCAGCAACATCTACATCGACTGCAGGGCCCTCTACTCCGACCCCTCCGCGAGGGCTCTGATCGCGAGGCTGATGGTGGGCCTTGTCTCGAGAAGGGCGGGGCGGGAGGGGGTCGAGGTCGCCACGACCGCTACGGCTGGGATACCTATAGCGAGCCTAGTCGCGGACAGAATCGGCGCCGGCCTCGTCTACGTGAGGATGGAGAAGAAGGGCTATGGCCAGGAGAAGAGGGTTGAGGGCGTCGTTAAGCCCGGAGCAACCTACGTGGGTGTGGACGACGTAGCCACGACGGGCCGGAGCGCCCTCGAGTGCGTCAGGGCCGTGAGGGAGGCTGGGGGCCGGATCGAGAAGTACTTCGTGATTGTGGATAGACGCGAGGGGGCGGCGGAGCTGCTTGCTGGCGAGGGCGTCGCGCTCCACTCGTTGGCGAGGCTTGACGAGGAGTTCGCGAGGCTTGTGGGCCTGCGGGGGGCCGCGGGCTCAACAGAGAAAAATACCAGTGCCTAGCTCTCTATGCTCTGCCCCATATAACGAGAATAGACGCGGAACGTATTCGCGAGGCTATTACGGTAGGGTCTCAGCTATATAAACCTATTATTTGGACACTACCTAATGTATTTAGAGCGCTCTTAATAGATACCAAACCGACTATTTCACATGACGACAGTTGAACATAAGCAGATTCTGCACAGATATGTAGATTCGGTCAACCGTGGAAAGCTTGACATAATCAATAATGAAGTATTAGACAGAAACTTCGTCTACCATGGAATAGGTGAGGAGTCTCAGCTTTCAAAAGAGGAGTACCTGAACTTCCTACACGAAGTTCGTCAGGCATTCCCAGACTTCAACGTATGTATCGATGAGTTGGTCGCAGAAGACGAAAGAGTCGCCTACCGCATGACTGTCTCCGGAACGCATAAGGGTGAGTTTAAGGGCATAGCCCCCACAGGCAAGAAATTCACCGTATCAACTATGGGTATAGTGTTGTTTAAAAACGGAAAGATTGCGGAAGAGTGGGAGATATACGATGCCATGGGGGTGTTGGTTCAGCTGGGTGCGTTGGCAACCTAGCTTCGCCCACTCATCTTTATTTTAAGAATTTTTGAACAAATGTTAAACCTCATCCGGAATAAGAGCATGGTTGCAGCATTTTGGTTCCCGTGTACGGTTTTATGTATGGCTACGATAGTGTTGCTGTGCAGAGATGCCCTTTGTGCGGCGAGCCCGTTAGCTGAAGCGAGTGACAGGCAGGGCTCTACACCTGTCTGACAGTATGCGTCCCACTTATACCCTATCCACAACACCTTGTAATGAAGCATCCCGATTACCTAGCGGCTGCTAAGAAAGTTGCACACAATCTTCTACACAGTGTTTTGTGGCCTAATTCTCCCTGTCTAGGGTCTTCTTTTGTTTGTTCTTATCTCGTGTGCGGCAGTGTCCAAATAAGGCTTTAAATACTCTCTAGGGGCGGCTAATTCCACTCGCGAGGCTATTATGGGAGGTCTTCAGCCACATAAACCCGTTATTTGGACACTACCTATACGGGTATCCAAAACCAAAAATATAAGATTCAAATAGTGAGGACCCTGTGGTATCCTATCCCGTGCCGACGCCGATCTATCCCTACCTCAAGCCCGGAAGAGACTTCGCCTACCCGGAATACACCTCGCGCTACCAAGACGTCGTCGACTTCAGGGTCAAGCACCTGAGGCTCGAGCTCTGGATAGACTTTGAGGACGAGTCGCTTAGAGGTGTGGCGGAGCTTCAGATCCAGCACGAGGGTGGCGGGGGATGGGTAGGGCTCGACGCCTGCGAGATGCAGGTCGAGGACGTGAGAATGGAAGACGCGGGGGCCGAGTGGAGGTACGACGGCGCGAAGCTGAGGGTCCGGGTTGGGCCGGGCTTGTCCAAGGTCAGGGTCTCCTACAGGGCTAGGCCCAGGAAGGGGTTCCACTTCGTCAAGCCCGATAGGGCCAACCCCGAGAGGAGGCCGCAGGCCTGGAGCCAGGGCGAGACCGAGTACAATAGGTACTGGGTCCCACTCCTCGACCATCCCTCCCACAAGCACACCTCGGAACTCATAATCTACGTCCCGCGGGGATACGTCGCTGTCTCTAACGGAGACCTGGTGGCGAAGGGCGAGAGGGACGGCTGGAGCTACTGGCACTGGAGGATGGATAAGCCCCACTCCCCCTACCTCATCAGCGTCGCGGCCGGAGTCTTCGAGGAGTATCACGAGGAGCATAACGGCGTCAAGCTCAGCTACTACGTCCCACCCGGCTACGGCGGCGTCTACCGCCTAAGCTTCGAGAAGACGCCTAAGATCCTAGACTTCTTCTCCCAATACCTCGACTATCCCTACCCCTACGGAAAGTATGCACAGGTCGCGGTCTACGAGTTCATCTTTGGGGGGATGGAGAACACGACCGCCACAACCCTGACAGAGCTTACTCTGCATGACGAGAAGGCCCACATGGACTTTTCGAGCGACCCGCTCGTCGCCCACGAGGCCGCACACCAGTGGTTCGGAGACCTAGTCACGATGAGGGACTGGCCCCACACCTGGCTCAACGAGAGCTTCGCGACGTTCTTGGAGAACCTCTTCGTCAGACACGATAAGGGTGAGGACGAGTTTGTCTACGAGCTCGTCAGGGACATGGACGCCTACCTCAGGGAGTATAGGGAGAGCTACGCCAGGCCCATCGTGACCAAGGTCTACAAGTATCCCTCAGAGCTCTTCGACGCCCACTCCTACCCCAAGGGCGGCCTAATACTCAACATGCTGAGGAGCCTCCTCGGCGAGGAGGTCTTCAGGAGGGGCCTCAGCCTCTTCCTCAGGAGATACGCCTACTCCGTCGCAGACACGGAGGACTTCAGGAAGACGATGGAGGAGGCCTCGGGGAGGAGCCTCGAGCTCTTCTTCGACCAGTTCTTCTACAACGCTGGCCACCCGGCGATAAGGGTTGAGGAGGAGTGGCGCGAGGGCGCGAGGCAGTTTGTATTACGGTTTAAGCAGACGCAGGGCGACGACTCCCTCCCCGCCTACCAGCTCGGGCTGAGGGTCCTCGTAAAGTCTGGGAGCGGTGAGAGGGAGTTTAGGGTGGAGCTGAGGGAGAGGGAGGAGACCTACGTCTTCAGCCTCGACGAGGCCCCCGAGCTCGTCTGCGTCGACCCGAGCTTCGAGTGCTTCAAGACGTTGGAGTATTCTAGGAATGTGGAGCAACACGCGAAGGTCCTGGAGTCCGACACACATGTCTACTGCAGAATCATCGCAACCCGCGCGCTGGGTAGGATGGGCGGAGTCAGGGCGGTCGAGGCCCTCAGGAAGGCCCTGACAGGGGACGCGTTCTGGGGCGTCGCGGCGGAGGCGGCCCGGGCGCTGGGGGATCTAAGGAGCGAGGAGGCCAAGAAGGCTCTGCTGACGGCTCTGGACCAGGTCAAGAACCCCAAGGTGAGGAGGGCGATCTGCGAGGCCCTCGGCAACTATAGGGGAGGAGAGGTCTTCGAGGCCCTCAGGAAAGTCCTAGAGGACGGTGAGGAGAGCTATTACGTCAGGCAGGCAGCGGCGATCAGCATGGGGAAGACTAGAAGCAGCGGCGCGGCCGAGGAGCTTGTGAGGCACATAGACACGCCTTCCCACGCCTCGGCCATCACAGTCGGGGTGCTGCGGGGCCTCGCGGAGATCGGCTCCGAGGAGGCCCTCAGGGTGATTATGCGCTACACGGAGGAGGATAAGCAGACTCCCGCGAGGGCCGCCGCCGTGGCCTCGCTCGGCAGGTTCCCCTCTAGGCGCGAGGTCTATGACAGGCTCAGAGAACTCGCGAGAAGCCCCAACTACCGCGTGAGGCAGGCCGTGATAGCTGCGTGCAGGGAGCTCCTCTCCGCCGAGGCCCTACAGATACTTGAGGACATAGCGCAGAACGATGTCTACGAGATGAATAGGAGGTCGGCGAGGGATGCCGCGGAGAGGGTCAGGAAGAGCCTCGAGCGCGGCGTCGAGTACAAGGAGTTGCGGGAGGAGGTTGAGAGGCTGAGGGAGGAGAATAGGAGGCTGGTCGAGAGGGTCTCGATACTTGCTGGAGCGTTGGAGTCAAAGGGCTAGACGGGGATCCGCCTTACTGCTCCGCAGTTGCCGCATGTGATTACGACCGTCCTCCCAGCCCTGCCCCTCCTCACCCTGACCCTAGACCCCGCCGAGAAGCTGTAAGGGGCTAGGCAGCGCCTGCAGAAGACCAGCCCGCGTATCCTAGGTATCCTTATCCTGAAGCCCCTCGCCAGCTCAACCGCGTGCCGGACCGAGGCCCTCCTAAGCTCCTCGGGGCCGACCTGGGAGGCCAGCTCGAGGAGCCTCAGAACCTCGGCGGCCGCGGCCTCCCTCGCCCTAACCCTCGCAGGCAAAGCCCGAGATAGCATGGGTCACGCCCTATTTACGGCGCGCGGTGGGGAGTAGGGTTTGGCCAGGCCCTCGATCGGGGTCTTGAGACGCTCTTGGGGCGCCGGGAGGTGGCGGTACTTCTCCGTGGTGAGGGCTACAACATAAATAGCCATCCGGCAACCAAAAATACCTACCATCATAGGATCTTAAGACTGTGGCCCCATCGGCATATATTTTCTATTTATACCAGAAAGTGGAGAGCGGTGTCCAGCTTCAAACCAGCAAAACAACACATAACAACCCTAAAGGTTTAGCGCACCGCCAAACCCAACTGAACGTCACACAACTCTTCGAGTTAACTACCCTACGCAGCTTCTAACCTAATCCACAACCCTATCACGAAATCCCTAACGTTCACTTTCAAGCTCTGCACAAGCTCCGGCAAAAACTACCCATGCGTTCTCGATACATCGCCGGTATTTGGGCCGCGGTGACGTGCAAAGGCGTGAGTAGCTTCGGAAGCATCAACATAATATCCATGCGCCACTGTAACCATATCGCTTAGAGCGACCGCACTCTTTCCACATATACCTATTCAGAAACCTAATCACAAACAGCTAAGGTCTTTAAGATTTTTAACGTGTTCATGTTTATTCAGCGTGGGATATGCAAGTTTTCAGGCCCTACATTGACTGGCGGATGTCTGCCCGTGTACTGGATAATAGGCGGCTTGGAAAGCAGAGGGTGGAGGCGAAGCAGGTCATGAACGCCATTCTCCGCAGGATGGGCTTGATAAGGGATGGGAGGCGGGGCTGGCTCAACCACCCAATAACCTTAATGTACTACAATGATGGCAGGCCCTATTTCAGAGACCTCATCGGCTACTTCAACGCCTGCGTCGAGGAGTGGAGGCTTCGTGGAATGAGAAGCTCGATCAGCTTATCCGATATAGAGCACCTGATTCAGGGCGTGATATCGGCCGAGGGCCATCCATTGACGCCTACACATGAGATCGAGTATCGGAGAATCCTGATACTGAAGGAACCGGAGCATTATATCAGGGCTTTTCGGAGGGAGGAGGTTTTGGAGGTCTTTGAGACCGAGCCTGTGCTGATAAGTGGAATCAATAGCTGGATTTTCAGTAATAGGGGGCTTTATGAGTCCGCTCTGAGACGGGCTGTAAAAGTGGCTGAGCGGCTGGGGGTAGTATAGCTTTCACTTTAGGCAATCATGGACTTTCTGGTATATGTGGAATAAATAAAATAGAAAATATATGCCGATGGGGTATAAATAGAAAATAGTATATATGCCGGTGGGGCCGTCAGGCTGGAGCGGCTAGTCCGGCCTCCTGGACTTCTATCGCTAGTCTCCTGATGTCTCCGAGGATTCTTTTCGCCACTCGTAGGATTGCCTGCCAACGCTTCCTACCCCTCCGACGATAGCTCTCATATACTGCTGGATATCTACGATGCTTGTTCAGAACCATTATATTGGCCAGAAGTATCAGTAGTTGGCTCCGTAATCCTCTACCTCTCCAAGGACGCCTAAACAGCTCATAGCGCCTCTCCAACCCAGTTCTAGACAATGTCTTGAAGACGATGGAGTCGTGGGAGACGATGTAGGCCAGTGGAGGACCCTTAAGACCTAGCCTCTCGACGGCCATACTGTAGAGCGGTAGTTACATATAGTCTTTTCATGAATCCTAGTCGCCAGCCTATCGGCGTAGCGCTAAAGAGTCCTGCGAGTCTCTACAGCTAATGGATCATCTATTGTGCTCCGTGTATTTTTGGCCGCCTTCTTTATCCCAGCCATCTCCACCCAAAGCTCCGCCAGAGCCCTAACCTCAAGCTCCAACGGAGAAGCATAGAGTGGCTGGAACAGACCTGGAGCCTTATAGAACATCTCTCTCAGAGCCTTCACGTCGTTCTCATCCGTCTTCCTAAGACCATTGTTCCTTCTCACTTCGGAGACCGCTTTCAAATCTCCAAGCCTCAGGGAACACAGCCCCGTCAAGCCGCGTCATGGTTGGTAGGAGCCTCCTCAGATAACTATCAGCAACCACCATCTTCGGCCTCAACTTCTCAAACATCTCTAGGAAGTCGTTGAAGACCATCACCTCCTCGCCATCCTCCGGAAGAGCATAGACCCTCCCATGTCCGAAGTCAACGAAGACCCCACTCACCACCTATCAACCTCCCTCCCCAAGCCTTTATCTCATATGGTCTCGCCACCAACTGAAACCTCACCACCATCCCACTCCATACCCATCACCCGCTCGGGGAAGAGCACCCACCGACCTCCACATATAAGGAGTCTGGCTCCAACAGCCGGGCCATCCCCAACCTAGACTCACTAAGAGCCGGACATACCAGAGAAAGAGATAGTAATATGGAAGGGGTGGTCTAAGCTCAAACATCCACTAGAGAACTACTAGAACACGGAAACATACCAATACAGCTATACCTATGGGGCAACGAGGTAATATTCAGGGTAAAGGACAGACAACACTATACGGATACCCGGGGCCAGACTAAACCCACCTTAGTTCCCATCAAACTGTATTATTGAGGTCGCTATTAATCCAATTTATGTCGGTGGATTTGTTTTCTTCCTCATATTTCGCTCTTAAACAATGGGTTAAGAGCAAAATATCCGTGTGGGAGGCCTCTTAGGGGGTGGGGGAGGGTCCCGTGGAGGCTGAGGAGCTGCTGTGCCGCCCGGTCTTGGAGGCGGTTTACGAGAAGTTCGGGGGGCTGGCCGAGACCCAGAGGGCCGCCATCCCCCACATACTCAGGGGCGAGAACGTGCTCATCAGCTCGCCGACAGGCACGGGCAAGACCGAGGCCGCCCTCCTCCCAATACTACACTCCATCCTGACGGACCCCACAGTCCGGCCCATCTCCACCCTATACATTACTCCCCTACGGGCGCTGAACAGGGACCTCCTCGACAGGCTCGAGTGGTGGTCTAGGAGACTCGACATCTCGGTCTCCGTGAGGCATGGCGACACCCCGCAGCGGGAGAGACGTGTCCAGGCCATAAGCCCGCCCCAGATACTCATAGCCACACCCGAGGCGCTCCAGTCTCTCCTGATAGGGCGCGTCATGAGGACAGCCCTCTCTAACCTCAGATGGGTCATCGTAGACGAGGTGCATGAGCTGGCGACGGACAAGAGGGGGGCCCAACTGGCCGTCGCGCTCCAGAGAATCAGGAAGATCACGGGTAGGAGGTTCCAGCTCCTCGGCCTCTCCGCCACGGTAGGCGACCCCGGGGAGGTCGCGCGCTTCCTAGTCGGGCCCGCGGAGGGCTTTGTGGTTGTTGAGACTAGGATGCCGAGGGGGCTGGAGGTCGAGGTTGTCTTCCCCGAGACCGAGGCGCGGGATGTGGAGGTGGCCGGGGTTCTGGGGGTCGCGCCCGACGTCGCGGCCAGGATGAGGACAATCATGCAGCTTGTCTCGGAGCACTCATCAACACTTATCTTCACCAACACGAGGCCCCTCGCCGAGGCCCTCTCCAACAGGTTCAAGGCCTGGGACGAGGCCTTCCCAGTCTCGATCCATCACGGCTCCCTCTCCCGCGACCATAGGGTGAGGGCTGAGAAGGACCTGAAGTACGGCGAGATCCAGGGCCTGATCTGCACATCGAGCCTCGAGATGGGGATCGATGTGGGCAGGATAGACTTCTGCATCCAGTACAACTCGCCGCGAGAGGTCTCCCGCCTCGTCCAGCGTGTGGGCAGGAGCGGACACAGGATAGGGGGCGTCGCTAAGGGCGTCGTAATAGTCATGGACTCGGACGACGCGCTCGAGGCCCTCGTGATAGCCCGGAGGGCTAGGAGCGGCCAGCTCGAGAAGGTGAGGGTGGTGAAGAACAGCCTAGATGTCGCCATGCACCAGATAGCCGGCCTGCTCCTAGAGTATGGCCGGATAGAGAAGTCCGAAATCATGGAGCTCCTCAGACGGACCTACAACTTCTCAGACTTCAGCGAGGCCGACCTAGAAGCCCTGCTCCAGTACATGGGTACCCTCGGCATAGCGAGGGTCTCCGACGGCATAGTCCAGAAGCCCCCAAGAACCAAACGCCTCATCGAATACTACTTCGAGAACCTCTCGATGATTCCCGAAGAGAAGCAGTACCTCGTCGTGGAGGAGGAGAGCGGCGAGCCCGTCGGGATCCTTGACGAGGCCTTCGTCGCCGAGTACGGCGAGGTTGGCACCAAATTCATACTCGGAGGTAGGCCCTGGATCATCCTCAACCTCTCCGGGACCAGGATATACGTGGCGAGGCTTAAGGAAGGTGAGGGGGCCGTACCCTCCTGGGTCGGGGACGAGATCCCGGTCCCCCTCGAAGTGGCTATGGAGGTTGGAGAGATAAGACGGCGCTACCAGGAGCACAGAGAGGGCGGCGCCTCGGCGGAGGAGGCCATAGCGGAGCTGGCTGACGAGTACCAGACCCCGCGCCACATCATGTCTAGGGCTCTGAGAGAGGTGGAGGAACATATCTCGCTCGGGATCCCCGTACCCACGGACAGGCGAATAGTGGTTGAGGAGGCCGACGAGTATGTCGTGGTCCACGTAACCGGCGGCCTCAGGATCAACAGGACCCTGGCCAGGCTCCTCACCGTGCACCTTGCGGAGAAGGTCGGGGCCCCGGTCTCGGCCCAGTCAGACCCCTACAGAATAGTTCTGAAGAGCAAGACCCTCTCGGCAGACAACATCCTGCAGGCACTCGGAGAGATCCTCAGTGAGAAGCTTCTGAGGAGGGCCGTGGAGACTTCGGGCGTCTTCAGGAGGAGGCTGGTCCACGTGGCTAGGAAGATGGGCGTGGTGGGGAAGGAGGTGAGTCTCCTAGACGTTAGCGCCCAGATGCTCGTCGAGTCCCTAAAGGGGACCCCTGTCTACGAGGAGGCCCTCAGATTCACGGTCTTCACCGACTATGATTGGGAGGGGGCCAAGTGGCTTATAGGCGAGGTGCAGGCGGGCAGGATCGAGACTGCCAAGTGCACGCTCGGAAGCCCCAGCCCCCTCGCCTCGCTCACCATCAGCAGATACCAGCACGAATACGAGGCCTACACACCCGAGAGGATCCACAGACTGGTCGTCAACGCCGTGAGGGCGAGGATAAACAGCGAGCTCGTCGTCCTAGCGTGCGTAGACTGCAGAAAATATGTCGAGACGGCTGAGGTCGGGGGCGTGGAGGGCAGGCCTTCCTGCCCCCTATGCGGGTCCCAAAGAATAGGCGTCGTGAGGACCGCCGGGAGGGAGGATGTCGAGAACGTTCTCCGCGGCAGGACCACCGAGTCTAGGAGGCTCTGGAGGGAGGCGGAGCGCACCTCCCCCCTTGTCGAGAAGTACGGCAAGGCGGCGGTGTTTGTCCTCTCGGCGAGAGGTATGAGTGTTAAGGACGCGGAGCAGCTTCTGAGCCGGGAGCCGAGGATCTCTCCCAGGCTGATCGAGGAGATAATCGAGCACGAGAAGAAGGCCCTGCTGAGGGAGTTCAGCTAGTCCTCTCCAGCCCCTCTCCACCCTCCTCGGCCTGATCCTCGGCGGCCTGTTCGGGTGGTGCCCCACCGCTCCCCGGGGCCAGGGAGGCGAAGGCCTTCAGGAGCTCCTGTTTGTCAACCTCGACGAAGGTCCTCCAGCCAACGCTCAGGACACCGTCCTCGCTCCTCAAGAGGTAACCTCTCCTCGCCAGCCTCTCGAGAGTCGCCTCAACCCTCCACCTAGGATACTTCGACTCGAGGAGCTCGACAACCTCCTTCTCCGGAGAGCTGCCATTCCTGGAAAGCAGGTAGGCGAGTGTCGCCGATAGTATGGCCAGCTCGTCTAGGCTGTATCCGAGCGTGGGTATGTCGGAGAGTGTGAGTGGGTCGGCGAGCACTATGTAGTACCTCGCCTTGTCGTAGTCGTTGGGCTCCGCATCGGGGTCTGGGACGACCTTCAGCCTAAGCCCTATCTGCCTGAGCCTCGAGTCGAGGGCGCTCATCACCTTAGGGAAGCTCTTCCCAAGCTTCCTCCTCAGCTCCCAGCCCCTGACGCCCGGGAGCCTGTGTCCTGAGGCCAGGATCATGGCCGCCGCCTGGGCCAGCCTTTTCTCCAGCTTACCAACCTCCTCCCCGCTCAAGCCGCCTCACCGCCCCTCCCGAGCGACACGACCAGCGAGGTCGTCCTCGGCTCATCCGACACCACGCCAGCCGCCCTGATCCATATCTCGCGTCTCAGAGTATCAACCCTCACCTCAACCTCTCCCCTAGATATGAGGTAGCTGAGGAGGTAGGCCCTTCTCGCCCTCTCTCCCACACCCTTGGCGCCTATAAACTCCCAGTAATTTGTCCAGCCCCTCCTCGAGGAGAGCTCTGCGAGAAGCTCCTCAAGATCCGCGCTTATCTGTTTCTCGATCGCCTCGTAGGAGGGTTGCTGTGCGGATCCCACCGCCTCGCCCCAGAACTCGGCCAGCCCCCTCGCGGGTTTGGAGAGGAAGTGCTCGTAGCCCCGCATGAGAAGCTCCACCGAGATCTGCTCGATCCTCGCAATAGGTCTCCAAGCCTGCAGGAAGGCTGAGACCAGGTCCCTGGGATCTGCAGAGAGGATCTTGGAGTAGACAAGGTTGGCGTCGATGAAGAGGGATGAGGCGCGGTCCCTTATCCATCTCTGCTGGAGCCCCAGGACCACCGTAACCCTGTAAAGCGTCTCAGCGTCAAGAACGACTATCTCCGAGTCCCTCTCCCTCTCGATTATCTCCCTCAGCCTCTGGAGGAGCGAGGAGACGTCGACGCTGAAGGGGTCTAGCCTCCTCCCCTCTATCTCGCCCAGTATCGACATCATCCGGATGAGCTCCTCCCTGAAGACCCTGACCTTCCCGCTACTCACGTCGCATCACTCATGGAGGTGACGAAGGACGACCCCCCCACATTCTGAGTAATAATGAGGTTCACGCCGTCCGTCACAGGTATCCTCCCCGGCGTTATGAATAAGAACTGGACCGTCGGGTTGGCCTTAGCCATCTCCACAAGTATCCTGGTCACCATCTCCCTGTTGAGTGGGTCGAGATGGACATCGAACTCGTCGACGGCCCTAATGGGCGACTTGACGTAGCTCTGGAGGGCGAGTAGGAAGGCGAGGGTCGAAACAACCCTCTCGCCGCCGCTGTGGGTCCTCGCGTCAACGAGGGTCGGCTCCATCCCCCTGAATCCCGCGAAGAGCTCCAGCCTGGCCGTAGGCGGATCGTCGAGCCCCCTGATCCTGATCATGCCCCGCCCCCCTACAGCCTCAAGAAGCCTCTGATAGACCGGGTTAATGTTCTCTAGGATCTCCTCAAGCTTCTCCCTCCAGACCTGCCTCCTCCGCTCCACCTCCTCCAGAGCCCTCCTCACGTTCTCCTCTAGCTGCCTCGCCCTCGCCTCGACTTCCTTGAACCGCGAGTCGGCTAGGAAGAACATCGCCTCCGCATCGGGCGTCACCTTTCCTAGCGAGGCTATATTCAGGGTCACCATCTTCAGCTCCTCAAGGATGTCGGAGGGCTCCCTAGTGGTCGGGACCTCCCCACCCCGCTGCCTCGCGGCCTCCCTCCTCTCCTCCAGCTCCCTCGAGAGGGACTCTATCTCCGACTGCGCCTCGGTTATCTCCCTCGACAGCTCTCCGATCCTGTAGCGCCTAATCCCCTCCTCGACCGAGACACTCACAAGCGAGTCTACGAGCTCCAGCACCTCCTCCGGGCTCCCGCCCCCATAGAGCCTTTCCCGAATCCCTCCCCTGAGGGCCCCCGCCTCCCGGCCAAGCCTCTCAGCCTCCTGCTCCAGGCCCTCCCTCTCCCTCAGGAGCCTCTCAAGAATACTCCTCTTCCTCTCGAGGCTCCTCAGGACTTGGTTGGCGAGGCTCCATGCATATTCCAGCTCGAGGCTGTTCTTCCGCTCCTCGAGGCTCCGGAGCTGCTGAAGCTTCTGGAGCTCCCTCCTCCAGTATTCGACCGCCTCCCCAGCCTCCGCCAGCAGCCTCTTGACAGAGGCCTCCTCAGACCTCAGGCTGTTGAGCCGCGCCTCTGCGTCCATAATCCTCTCCCTTAGGCTCGCGATCCCCACGGCGTCCTCCATGGCCCTGAGCTTCTCCACGTCATCCCTGGCCGCGAAGTTCTCGATCATGTTCTGGTGCATTATGATGAGGGCGTTGTTCGGGTTTATTCCGAGCCCCCGGAGAAGCTCCTCAAGCTCCGCCTTGGGGGTGAACCTATTGTTAACATAGTGCCAGTACTCCCCGTTCTTCTTGATGTAGCGCGTGATGGCGATCTCGTCGGACTTGATGTGCCTAAACGGCCTCTCACCGTTGACCGGCGAATTGTCAAGAATCACGGTGAGCCTCGCCGCCTCCTTACCCCTCCTGATCAGGTCGCTGAGCCTCGCCCCCCTCTCGGTGTAGGTCTGGCCAAGGGCCACCGCGAGGCCGAGGAGGATCGAGGATTTCCCGGAACCGTTGGGGCCCGTAATAACGTTGAGTCCCGGCTCGAGCCTAATCCTAGAGTACTCGTGGGACATGAAGTTTTCAAGTATGATCTCGCGTACGAAGGTCGGCCTTACACTCGTCTCAGCCTCGCCAAGCCGCGCCCTTGCCAATAATCCCCGAGAAAAATCCTCCGGAGCCTCAATAAAGAGGATTCCCCACCCCTCCGAAAGTGGGAATACGTCGGGATGACTCTGAGGAGGTACAGTTTAGGCGGCGGGGCTCGATGGGGAGGGGAAGGGATTTAAAATAGGCTGCCCTATTCTTAGAAATAGGGGGTTCATCATGGAGATTGACGTCAAGACGGCGATCGAGAGGTTCAGGCTCTTCGTGATCTATAACACTTGCCTCTCCCACATACCGAAGGGCTATTTGAAGGATCCTACGATCTTTCCCGAGAGGGATGCCGACAAGGGCGAGATCTACGTCGAGGCGGCGAGTAAGATCGAGCTTGCGAGGATCAGGGATATACGGTTCGTGAAGGCCGCCGACATCCTAGGCGTCATATACAGGTCCAAGACCGGGAACACCAACCTGAAGTGGAGGCAGATTAGGGGGAATATTGGGAGGCTCACGGGTGTAGCCTCGCCAAACTCCATAGTGAACCTGCTTGAGGCTAAAGTCTTGACCAAGGAGTATGTACTCGCTAAACTCCATAGTAAACCTACTTGAGGCTAAAGTCTTGACTAAGGCGTAGGAGGATGCTCTGACCGTTATTTGGCTTTTCTAAGGCCCTATAGGTTCCTGCTGTGGGGTCTCTGTGGGGAGCGTGAAGAAGGCGATTATCTGGAGAATGAGCGCGACAAGCCAGATTATGAAGCCAATGAGTATTATATATAATATAAACTGGGTTTGGAGACATAGCTTAGAAGATGGTAACGAGGGAAAGGAAAGAGGGGGAGGCCGTGCTTTCCCCAGCCTGACACTAGAGAAACCCAGAAGACCGGAAGGTAATATATATGGACCACGCCACTCCTTATGGAGTGGCAGATATATCCTAGTGGCCGTTCCAGCCTTCTGGGTCTTTTCTCCGTCGGGCTGGAGTCGGCCCGGCCTCCTTGAAGGCCAGTGGCTAACCAGCTAGCAAAATACGCAAGAGGCGAATATGAGGTATATATGGGGCCTTATCTCCCTATTGGCGATGCGTCGTGATGAAAAATAGTGCTGCACTAATTCTGGCTGCACCGCTGCTTCTCCTAGTGCTGCCGATAGCCTTTGCCGCTGAGGCAGAGACGATATTCAGCAAAGTCTTCGCAGCAGCGATCGCCTTTGCAGCAGCAGTCCTCGCGTCAGGCTTCGCCATATCGAGGGCAGGCTCAGCCGGGCTCGCCGCCTCCGCAGAGAGGCCCGAGGTACGCACCGTCGCCATCATCATCGCGGCCTTCGGAGAGGCATTAGCCATCTACGGAATCGCGATAGCCTTCTTTATACTGGGCGCAGGCTAAACATACACGCCTCACAGGGCCCAGCACAGCCGACCAATTTATGATACAGAGATCCATACGAGAAGGTGCCAGACAGTGGCAGATAGTGTCCCCATAAGTCTCGTCACATGGCTAGAGGAGGGCTCCACGGGGGGACTCACGATAAACGAGGAAGATATCCTACAGAGAGCGCGAGGTCTTGCCAGATGTTAGGGAGCTGGTGGCGAGGATAGTGAGAAAATAAGATGTGCCTTAGTAATAGTTGTGAGAGAGTTCGGGGCCGCTTCAGTCGCCCGAGCCTGGTAGAATTGCGGGGGGTGGGATTCGAACCCACGAACCCATCCGCCCGGACCTTTCTCTGGCCTACGGGAGCGGGTCTCCAATCCATGGCTCGATGTGTTGGATCTTAAGCCCGCCGCCTTTGACCTGGCTCGGCCACCCCCGCGCCTCCCCGCGAATACTCTCACCCTCATCGCGATATAAGTTGTGTCCGGGTTATGAGAAGATGCTTCCGAACCCCGCGAGCGCTCTCTCATCCTCCTCCTTCAGTTTTCTCAAGACCTCTTGAAGCTCATCACCCTCTATCCTCCTCGCCTTACCCTCGAGGAGGGTCTCGACGCGTTTTAGCTGCTCCTCTGTCCCCAAAACCCTTATATATGTTCCTTCCCTGCCGAGTAGGGTTGAAGCGTCTTTGGTGAGTATGTTGGCCTTTGACGCGACCTCGTCGGTCAGAAGGATCCTCTCGACCTCGGCGCCCCCCGTCTTTACGTGGTAAACTACTTCTCCGCTTGCCACATCCCTAGTCCCTCGGTCTCGCTATTAAGCCCTTCCCAGACCTTCTCGAATACGGTCCTCGACACTGAGAACAACACCGGGCTCGTCACTTTTTGAATCTTATATTTCTGGCCTCGGGTATCCGTGTACTGTTGTGTGTCCTTTTCCCCTGAATATTACCTCGTTTCCCCACAAGTGCCTTGTGGCTTAATTCCTGGGCTCTTTCGTCTCTCTTCGCTACCTTTTGGCTATTCCTGTGACGTTTTCGGCTCTCATCTCAGATTCCCTATATCCTTTCGCCTCAAGGCCTATTGCCATGCCTC
>Ga0209670_100450_pt1 | contig 24728 bp, 23 predicted proteins | sample PerSpoBPS_BMetaG_FD_184741 | JGI IMG/M metagenome (GOLD analysis project Ga0209670, IMG submission 184741) | Thermal spring microbial communities from Yellowstone National Park, Wyoming, USA - Perpetual Spouter B (PS_B) MetaG (SPAdes) (version 3) | ecosystem: Environmental > Aquatic > Thermal...
GCTTTGTCACTATGGCCCTGGCTATGGCGACGCGTTGTTGCTCGCCGCCTGAGAGCTGGGTGGGCCTCTTCTTGGGGTCCACGTGGCCTAGGCCGGCGAGCTGGAGGGCCTCAAGCGCCAGCCTCCGCCTCTCCTCCTTGGGGACGCCGCGGAGGATGAGGGGAAGCTCCACGTTTTCTAAGATGGACATGCGGGGGATGAGGTAGAAGAGCTGGAAGACGAAGCCGATGTTTCTGTTCCGGAACTCAGCCAGCTGGTCGTCGCTTAGGTCGTTCAGCCTGACGCCCGCCACCACCACCTCGCCCTTCGTCGGCTTGTCGACCCCGCCGATTATGTGGAGGAGGGTTGACTTGCCCGACCCCGACGGTCCGATGATGCACTGGAAGATCCCCTTAGGCACCTCCAGCGTCACGCCTCTGAGCGCCGGATACTCGCCGTAGTACTTATGCACGTCTTTAACCACAATCTCCACGTCCACGCGGGGTTAGGGAGTATATAGCTTTTACTCACCTCAAATCACCGTGGCGGCGAGACCAACTTAATTCCCCCAACCTCTTTCCTAAGCGCCGCCTCGGACACAGCACCACACAATAACCAGCTCACCTCCAACGCGCCTCTCACAAGCCCCACCTTAAACTTCTTACCCTCCCACGCCACCACTCCCCTCTCCAGCTTCTCCACCCATCGCTCCGCCTTTCCGGCGTCCACCAAGCCCCTCGCAAGGGCTGTCTTGATGATCACGGCCAGGGCTTTTCTGAGCTCCTCGCGCGCGGCCGCCAGCACGACTGTAGAGGCTCTGACGCACCAGCCGTCTCCATCGCCCTTCCTCTTAACCTCTGCATTGACGCCCGTCACCTTCAATAGTCCGGCCGCAAGCTCGCCGCGGCCCCGATCTGTCGAGCGGAATTGGAGCTTGACCGCCTTTTCGCTCAGATATACGTTATACCTCACGGCGACACCACCCCCCGAAATGATCAAGTCGGCGGCTACATTGCCGCCGTCAGTCAACTTTACGCTACCGTCCAGAGACATGTGGGAGGTCGCAGGGGTGTCGCGGTTTCCGTGAGGACGCGCGGCCTATGCGGCGGTATGCACATGCGCTCCTCCGCGTAGTGACGAGCTTGGTGGGAGAGACTCGCAAGGCGGCACAAGAAAGGCACATACCTAATCAAGAGGGCGGTGGAGGCGGTGGCAACAGTCATGACAACAGCCGCCAGATAATGACAACGCCCCCATCTTTAAGCCGCCGCAGATGCTGGGGCTCTTCGGCAGAGTAGCCTCCGCGGGAGTGGTGCACCGACGACAGATGCCTCTACGAGGGGCTTCTGGCGGCGTAAGGCTATGAGATGAGCGTAGCTACGAAGTAGGTCCAAAACATGACTACGAGGAAAAGCCAAAACAGAAGCAAGGCGTAGTAGACTAGTCTCGCCCACCAATCCGCCGCCGTCGCCTCCGGCAACCCGGCGACAAGGGCGGCGCCGGAAACCACCAACAGGAGCGGGGGCGAGTAGTTCAGCATCAGAGGCAGTAAGACGAGTATGTAGAGGACGCACGCCGCGTGGAGGAGTACGCGCCAGAAGTTCGGGCGGCGCAACAAGAGCAAAGACAACAACGGAGGTGAGCTGAAGACAAGTAAGACAAGGTTGAAAGCTAAAATGCGAAAATCTATCAAGCTATCGCGAGGAGGGAACAATGCAGAAAAACGCAAAAAAGAATCTACAACAATAAAGACAAATATCACTGCGATAGACAAAAAATATCTTGTTGAAAACCTATTTAGAGACCTTAACATATGTTCAGTCGGTAGGAGCAACTATTGTCTAGAGGGGTGCAGTATTCGGTAGGTGTACGCTGGGGAGTGCGCATCATCCTACTCTGACGGCTCTTGTGGTGGTGTTATACAGTGGCTGGCTGATTGTGAGCTTCTCCGGCTCCAGTTTGACTTTGACGCGGTAGGCGCACCCCTTGAGGAGGGGGCCCATTATCTCCCGCTTGGCGCCCACCTTTGCCGCTAAGCCGTCCACGAGATACACGCCGTCGCCGCCGAAGATGAAGCGGCTGTAGTTGAGATGATAGGGTGTCACCCAATAGCCGATGGAGAGGTAGCCCACGCCCTCTTCCACATCTACCACGAGGATGCCGACGCGTACTAACGACACGGCGGTTCTGTCAAATATGCAAGGCACGATCCTTTCTTTGGCGCAGTAGCAGAGGTCGCGTTCTATTTCGCTTTTAAACGGGTCGCCAGTGGGGGCGTCTGCCTCAATCACTCTTATAAATACGGTGTATGTCTTCCCGTCTGCGCGTCCAGCCGTAATGCATTTAAAGCCGCCGCTGTACCGCCAGTCGATGGGCGGCCCGTCGATTATCTCCACTGCGCCGGTGTAGTTACACGGCCCCCACACAGAGCCAGTCACCTCAGCCGCGCCGCCGAAACAGACGATGTCGCCCCCAATATGGCAGACCCACGGCGCGGCGAGAAAAGGCAAAGCCACAACCACAAGAGCCAACAGAAATAAGACGATCAAGAAACGCTTTAGATACTTCCTCATATAATCTATTGAGGTTGGCCTATATAAATAATCAAGTGGGCACTCGCGCGCAGTCGGCAATCATGCCGGTTTTCCTCCCACCAGTACGGGGCGGGTTCTGCGCGCCGGCTGTTTGGCTCACGGACGTCTCTGGAGCACAAGCGTTCTGTTGGTGGATTTGCGTCACACGAGTACTACGACAATAATAGTCCACAGTACTACAGTGGCGTAGTACAAATACTTGACTAAGCCCTCGTAATTACGTACGGCGGCCGCGCCAGCCATGAGACCCAAGCCCGTGCTCAACACTGTAGCTAGTTTGCCATATAGGTAATAGATTGGGTTGAACCTGAACCATTCGCAAAAGATTGAATCCTCGAGCGGATTAACATCCACTATAATAACGGAGGATGGAAGATTATAAACGAGAATGATGGAGATATTTACAGCAAGATGGAAGTATATCCTGCCAGCACCAGGCCGCCGCAGTAAAATCAGTGATAATATTGGGGGGAGTAAAAAGATTGTGGAAAGCAGGGTGGGCATTATCTCGAGGGGACAGGCAATGGATAATGAGATTATCTCGTAAGCTCTTTTTATAAAAAATAAAGTTACTGAGTAAAACAACAATAAAGAAAAAACGAAATATTTTAAAATTTCTTTAGAGTCTTGCGCTAACCCAGCCATGACACCTTTACATAAATCCAACTTATGTCCGCTACGTATACCTCCTTGGTTTCTTTATCCAAACCGATATGAATGCCGTAGGCATCCACTACTGCATATCTGTAATCTGGACCTATGCGGAGCCTATAGACCGGCGAGGTGGAGCCGCTTGACATTGGTTCACACGTGCCGGCTGATAGCCTGGTGTGACAGTTCCATACGGGTATGTAATACACGGAAGGATCAATGATTTTCCGGATGAACTCTAGACCGACTCTACTGTCTGCACAAAGTGAGTTTACTACGTTTTTGCTCGCCACGCCCGAACGGCCCAGTCTTATCCGCAAGGAATTCCTCGCTTTCATATCGCACTTTGACGGTTGTAACATGATCGGGAGGTCAGCACTACCGTCAGCCTTACTTGCATAGCAGAACTTCTAACCCCCGGCCATCCCGATTACAGGTGTCGCACCCGGTGTGTAGTACACCTCAACGATTACATCACCGTATCTCTTCCTTATATACTCTCTGATTCTTTCTATCGTCTTGTGGTCTGGTTTGCCTCCGCCGTCGGTTGCTGTGCCGTTGGTGGTTCCTATGGCGATTTTGTCGGCGTAGACGGCTACGGCGGTTATGTTTTTCAGCACGAAAAAGACCTCCAATAGCTCTTCGTTTATCTTCACCATTTCGCCCAGCGACTTCTTGATCTGCGCCTGGAATACATACGCCGTCTCTTTGTTCCACTTCAGCTCCCAGCCTCTCACCACTGTGACGTTGCGCCAGCGCCAAGATCCCTCCGTGAAGTTGAAGTCAAGCACGAGAACCCAGCGACGCGCAGCCGGCGAGACCTCCGGCGCCGCGCCGATCTTCTTCAGCTCCCCCAGAACCGGCGTTATGTCGGTTTTGGAGAGCAGACACGTGAAGTTGCGGACGCCGTCTGAACAAGTAAGCGGCTCCGTGGTCTTCAAAACGTCGTAATGAGAAAGCGCCGCCATCTTGCCGTAAAGCGTCACGTGAAACCGGCGTACTGGTAGGCCCCGCTGGCACCCGGCGCCGGGCCGAGTTGCGCAACCAGCAAAAACAACGCGAATGCCACAGCCGCAACGGCAACCCCAAGAGCAGCAACCACACGCACTGTACTACGCCCGTGGCGGATTTTTATGTTTTGCGCCGGTTGGGTGTCTAGGTGGGGGTATCATATGTGTTTGTGGCTCTACATATTATGCGCCGGTGCGTTCAGCGGAGGCGGCTTTGTCAAGCACTCCCCAACATTTGAGCTAACTGTGCCGAACTGCTTGAGAGGGCGGCGACGTGTATAGAAAAGGGTCTCGGAAGAGGGAAGGGCGAGGAGATCCCAAGGCTGGACTGCTTCAAGAAGAAGGTAGATGACAGGACATGCGTTGTGAAGGCGGAGGGGCCTAGCTCAAGAGGGACGTGAGGTTGCTGAAGAACGGCGCAAGGCTTGAACATGCCATTACCTTCGGCAGGCGCCGAGCCAGCGTGGGCTATGCCTATGCCAGTGCAGTCGTCTCCGGCGGCAGACGCGGGGAGACTCTCGGCTCTGGTTGAGACCCCACGGGGGAGGGAGCCGAGGTGAGAGGAGAGGCGGCAGGTTAGAGGTCGAGTGCGGCGGGGAGCATCTAGACGGCTTTGCCGGAGTTCCAGACGCCGTAGAGAGGTGAGGAGGCGGGAGGTAGAGGTGTTCGTTCAACAGACCGGCTGTTCACGAGGGCTTCCGTTTTTCAATCGGCAACCGCGGAGACGCCGAAGCCATGTAGTAGATGGTAGCTATAAAGCACCGACGCCACAACGTCTCTGGGTAGCCCCGGCTTGAGGTGTCAAAATTGCTTAAAGCCGGCGGCTTCAGTGTTGTTAAGGAGTGGGCGTTTTGAGCTGTGTGTAAGGTGGCAACAGTTGCCGAGGACCTGCCGCCGAGATCTGCAGGTTGGCGTCGTCCTTGGCCTTATGCCGAGGGCCGTAGCGCCGATGCCGCACTCATCGGACATGGCTCCCTCCTTTTAGCCCGATCCGAGGGCAGGTTCGTCGGTATCTATTTTGTTACCTATTGAAAAAGTTTTTAATTGGCGGCGCCTCCCCGTCCGTGGATGTTTGGGATGTAGCTGTGGCGGTGGCTGGCCAGGCGCCTCTAGTCGCTGTGGCAGTTGTGGTGCTGTATCTGCTTTTGAGCCGGGAGATACGGAACGAAGTTAGGCGGGTGGAGAGACGCATTGACAAGCTCGAAGAGCGGGTTGCCAAGCTGGAGGAGCGCACATCAAAAATCGAGGAACAGATGGGGCGCATGGAGAGTGAGGTGGCGGAGATCAAGGGAAGGGTAGCGCGCTTAGAGGAGCGGCTGGGCCGGGTGGAGAATGACGTGGCAGAGCTCAAGGGGAGAGTCGGGCACTTAGAGGAGCAGTTGGGGCGCGTGGAGGGGCAGGTGGGACAGCTCGTGAGGACTTTCCAGATCTACAACTCGACGTTGTTGAAAGTGCTGTCTTCCAAGGGCGTGTTGACCGAGACGGAGGCCGAGGCGCTTAGTAGCCATCTGCTGTATGTGCCTCCTGCCAAGTCGAAGTATTTTACTGAGGAGGTGCGTCAGCGGCTTATCGAGATTTTGAAGGGAGTTAAGGAGGGGAGGTACACGGTAGCTGACGTGAAGGAGCTTAGGCGGATATCGGAGCTCATAGAGAAGGAGGGGTGGGAAAACAACCGGAGAGACCTCCTAGACTACAACCTCAAGCTTCAGATGCTCATCGCAATACTTGAGGGGAGGTTGATCGCGCGGGGGGAGTGGCGCCTTGAGTGGGATCTGGAAGACTGGTAGCTGTAGATAGCCATCTGGGTGTGTGTCAAGCTGAACACTGGCCGATGGTTGTTGTTGTCAGTTCAACAGTTCCATATATCGGCCAAGCTCAGTGCTATGGCTCAACACCGGTTGGCTTACGACGACGTTGAGAAAGCGGCGAAGTGATTAATAGAAAAAGAGGGTGTCTCTTCAAGGTCTTTTCAGCGAGCTCCCTCTGTCTCGGCGTGCCGTTTTTCACCTTTTCGGCGAGGTAAAGCGCTATAGCCCTTCTGACTGCGTCGTCTTTCTCTGCAAGCTTTAGGAGGTCTGACATGGCGATGTACACCACGTAGTTGGGGCCTGATTTCGCAATGTTAGGTCTCAGCCCGGCAGACTCAAGCCTTTCAGCGATGACAAGTGCTTTTCCAACATCACGGACGGAGCATCTGGCCACGAGTGAGCCGTTTTTACCGCCCTTCAAATTGAGATGCATCACGATGCCTGCCACGACCACGGCGCCCGGTTTGTCCGTCTCAGCGTGTGAGACCGTAGGGATTTCGCTGTTATCGTGCCTATACGTCTCTCTAAGGACGTCTATACTCCTCTTCTCCGTCTTCGGCTTGTAAGCCGCTCTAAGGGTGTCATCGCTGGCCAATTTTATGTCAATCCATTTATGGCTCCTCAACAGATCAAGCAACACGCCGTATACGTCCGCTGACTCACTAAGCTTTACAAACACCTCTTTGCCTCTGGCGACGAGGGCTTCCTTCGCGCTAATGCTGTTGCCCAACCTCCATGGCTCCTTAGCCACAATAACAAGCTTGTAATCGCCACCTAATATATCATTTCGTTTAGATTTACCATCCCCAAGCCACGCAGTGAGGAGGGGCGCCCATTCTCCGCGCCTTAGGTGGCTCGCGACGAGGTCGATAGCTTCGTCTTTGCTCCACTTTTGCCTCCAGCTTCTTGCAATGATGCGCATTGACACGCTCACACCCTCACGCGTCAAGTTGACCGAAGTGACATACGCGCGGAGCTCTCCATATCTTACCGCCGCCCAGGCGAACACCTGCCAAGGCTGTGCAGTGTGTATATAGGGCCGGCCACCATGATAGCCTTCATCGCTCGCCCTCCAGCCCAGCTGAAGCAGTTCAAGCCTTTCGAGCGGAAGCTTCAGCAAGTCGGGGAAACGCGCCGAGGCGCTTACGCCGCGGATCGTAACATGTGGAGCCAAGTTCTCTCTTACATATATCCACGTCCCGTCCGGCGCGTACAGCCTCTTCCCCTCCACCCTGTACGTGCCCTCCGAAACGGCTTTGTACAGCGCCGTCAGCTTTTCCTTCGCTTGCATCCACGCCTCCAGCAGTAGCCGCTTCAGCGTGTCTCTGAAGTGGAAGAGCTGTCTCTTTTCCTCCTCCGATAACGGAAACGTCTCGGCGATCTTCTGCGTCGCGTATTCGACGTAGAGCATCCACGCCGGGAAGACCTAGTCCACAGGCCCCCGCAAGACGCCGCGGGTGGAGACTTGCTCAAGCACCTCCTCCAGCGTCGGCGGCTTTGCGGGTTTCAGCGTGAGCTCCAGGCGTTCTTTTATCTTGTTTTTATCCATGACCGTGGTAAATGCCGCTGTGTATGATGAACTGCAACGACATCACCTCCCCTCGCAGTCCGCCACGGCCCCCGCACATAGGTACTTCCCCACAGGTACAGACTTACAGGTCTACAGCCACTTAGATCTAGATCTCCGAGCCGAATTCGAACAACGGTCGTCCTCTGAGAGTTGGGAACTCCGTCTCTCACCCCGTCCCACGTCTTGGCTCTGGGCTTGAGCTCCGGCGGCGGGCGCGCGTAGGCGCCGGGCGGCGGGCGGGCCGGCTCGTAGACCGCGGCCTGTGGGATGTACCATCCGGGGGGTGGGTGGGGAGGCTTCCTCGGCTTCTCGGCGGGTGTCCTCACGGCGTAGGGCGGCCGGTAGGCTTTGTGCAACCACGCCTCCCATGCGAGCGCCAGCGACCTGCTCCTTGTGCACGCCGAGACGTAGGCGGTGTCGGGCCGGAGGCCTCTGACGGCCGCCGAGGAGTAGCCCCCGAAGTGTCTACGCAACCTCTCCTCCACCCGCCCGGAGGAGCCGGCGTAGGCGATCCTCCCACCCGCCGCGAGGAGGTAGACGCAGTACCGCCCCACATAATCTACGCCAGTTTAAAAGCCGCTGAAGACGCTTGGAGGTGTTGACTCGCAGGGATTTCCTTACAGGTCTAATTATACCTGTGAGTCAAGTCCTGTAAGGATGTACCTGCAGGCGGATAAGCCTCTTTTTCCCCATCCTTTGTCCACATTACCGGAGGAGCCCTTCGCGGAGCACGAGGCGGCGCCGGAAGGCCCCATAAAAAAGAGGAAAAAGAGGTCATTGAAGCCTCCGGTTCACCTCTATCAGCCTTTTTCTATGTTTTCCCTAATTTTCAACTATCTCCTTTGGTATAGAAGTGCAGAGTGTTGTCGACATGTGACAAGGGGGACCGACTCGGCGCTTCACGGCGCCCCTCTCGGGGCCCTCCGCCGCCATGTATATATATTTGGGGGGCTAAAAATCTGTGGCGCGTGTCTTGACGGTGTTGGCTCACGGCGATGCCGACGGCGTCTGTTCTGCGGCTGTGGTTAAGGCGGCGCTGGCCGGCGAGTACGAGGCTGTGAGGGTCTACTTCACGCACCCCGTCGACTTGGTTAAGGATTTTGGGGCATTCGCCGAGGGGGATGTCTACGTCGTCGACGTGGCTATTGATGAGAAGACCGCCGAGGAGGTGCGGAGGGCGTTCCGGGGGTACGGGGGGAGGGTTGTGTATATAGACCACCACCCGCTCTCCGTGGACCTGCCGGGGGTTGAGGTGGTGCACGAGGTGGACATGGAGCCGAGAAAGCTTTTGGTCCACGTGCTTAGGGAGCTCTGGTACAAGTCCGTGCGGGTGGGTTGCGACACGGCCACGTGCGGCGCCTGTACATGAACGGCAGGCCTGTAACCCCACGCCGCCGGAGATACCAAAGCAGGGCAGGCAGATACTGCCTTACCTTTCAGACACGCATCATACCCTCATCTTATTGGCGGCGTTTCTGATGCTGGCCAGAGTTGTCCCAGCCGCCTTAGCCGACCCAGCCAGAAGCCCGCTGTAAAACAGAAATAAAGAGATAGTTTAAGACGATGGGAGAGGGGGTTGGCGGAAAGGCTGGTTTAGAGGCGGCGGTGTTTCGTCTGTCTAGCTAGAGCACCCTCACGTATTCTCTCGCCGCCGTTGTGAATGCCAATAGCCCCTTGGGTCTGTACACCTCCCTCATTTTATCCTCGTACGTCTCGTACCGGCTGAAGGCCATCTCCAGCCGCACCTCCTTCGCCGCTCCGTTTTGGGCGCAGAAGGCCTTGGGCGGGTTTAATGAAATACACGCCTCCGACCCGTCCCTCGCCACGTAAACCTCCACCATGTAGGGGTGGAGGATGCTCATGGGCCTTTGCTTTATCACGTCAACCATCCACGGGTACCTACGCAGATCCTTGGTAATTTCAACCAGCCTATCCCTAAGATCCAGCCACTTCTTCATCCAATCAACGCCGAATGTCTAAAGCAAGGATTTCCTCAAGTGTATAGTTGTTTTTAAACTGGCGCATGGGGTGTGGCGTAGACACGGAGAAGCCGCCTCAGCCGGCCTCTCGGCGGCGCCGTACTCCGCGCATCACGGCCTCTACTCAGAGGCCGTCGTCTCCTCCGTTGCCTCGGCTGTGGCGCTGGCGGAGGTGAGCCGGTTTGGAGAGGCTGTTGAGTACGTGCAGAGGGCGGCTAAGGCGCTTTACGAGGCGGCTAGAGAAGTATTTGAGCGGGTTAAGGTGGCGGTTCAGCGCCTTGTTGAGCTGTTTGTGGAGGCGGTGGCGCGGGTGCTGGCTTGGGTGGATGAGCACAAAGCATACCTCTTCTTGATGGCCGCCGTCGCGGCTGGGGTGGTTGCGCTGTCTGCCGCGTTAAACATGTGGGGCTTGGTGGAGCTTGATAAGCTGGCGTACGCCGCGTCTCTGACGCCGTTTGTAGCCGCCGGCGTTAAGGAGTACTCTAGGGAGGAGGCGTTTAACATTTTGAAGAACGCTCCAGACCCCTACGAGAAGTTCAAGGAAATAGTCAAGGCGGCTAACGCCGGGAGGGTGAAGCTGGCTGAACCTTGGGAGTCGTTGAGGATGTTGATACTGCCGAGGTCGTCTGAGGAGAAGAGGCTTATGAAGGGCAAGGCGTATAGCGAACTTGACGAGGGGAAGAAGAAGGTTCTCTTCTACGCGGCGTTCGCGCTGGAGGAGGCCTTCAGCGTCTACAGGTCTATGTTAAGAAAATATGCGGAGGTGCGTGGGAAGGCCGTGGAGAAGAGGGAGGTGGGGGAGGGGCCGTTTAAGAAAGTTATGTATGCGGCGGACCTCCACCTGCTAACACAGCTGGCCGAGGAGGAGGGCAAGGCCTTCGAAAAGGCGCTGGATATCCTCAGGAAGAGGCTTAACGAATATGCTGTAAAGTACGGCTTGAGGGACCTCCTTGACGTGAAGGAAGATGTGGCTAGAAGGCTGGCAGAGGCGGTGTACAAGGAGCTTTCTGAGTTTAACGACGTTAGCTTCGGCGTTAAGGCCCTTGCGGCTTTAATCGCCTATAGGGAGTATGTGTTGGGCAGGAGGGGTGTCTTCGGCGTGGCGGCTTGGTATTGGCTTGAGGTGGGCGGGTCTGCCTGGCTCCTCTACCACACGCCGAAGACGGCGCACGACAAGGCCGAAAAGACAAAGGTGGAGAGGCCGGTGGCGGTGGAGGAGATGATCACAGAGGCCCTCCGCCGCCTGTTCCTAAAACCCGGCGCCGATCGCTACCGCGGCTTCGTCGAGGAGCTCAAAGAAGGCGGCAAGCTGACGCTGGAGCTTGAGGAGAAGAAGACTAAGGAGAAGGCCGGGTCTTACGTGTTTAGGCTCTACAGGATTGAGGAAGGCGGGCTCAAGGAGCTGGGCGTAGAGCTGAGGATTGCAAAGGTGGGAGAGGGGGAGGGGGCGGGCATAACCTACACCCTGGTCTTCGACATGGAGAGTTGGCGGGGGTTCTTCAAGCCGGAGCTTGAGGCGGGGGTGAAGGCGGCGGAGGTAGTTGGGGGGCGTCTGCCTGTGGAGGATCGCCTCCCCTACATGCTGGGCTGGGTTGCCTCAGACGTGGCGATAAGTAAAGGGCTGTTGAAGATGAGCACCTCACACCTGTGGCAGCATGCTGAGACCCGCGCCTTGTTCGACTGGTCTGTTGTGGGGCTCCGCATGACTTTGACTCTGGAGGGACCGAAGCTTGTGGTTATGGTTGAAGCTCCTCTCGACAGGCTCGACGAGGCGGTCAGGAGGAGCGCAAAGGGCGGGTGGCTTAAGACGCTGGGCATTAGGGCTGAGAGCTGGGTTGGGCTGAGGCGGTGGGTTGTGGAGAACTGGGACGTCGTGGTAGAGGCCGCGGTGAAGCGGCTGGGCGAGGAGGTCCGGAGCGAGTTAGAGGCGCTGAGGGACAGGCTGAACGACGACAAGGTGGCAAGGGAGGTCGTCGCGCCTGCCCCCCTGCTTATCCAGGCGGAGAGGCTGGGCGTAAACGAGACAACGTTGAAGTACATCGGCGCGGTGATCTCCGGCGCAATAGGCGGCGACGGGTATGTGTCTGCGGCGCGGAAAGAAGTCGTCTTAACCAGCGGCAAGCGCGAAATCGTCCTGCTCTGGGCGGCCGCCCTAACGGCACACGGCATAAAGGCGGAGGTAAGGAAGGTTGGAAGTGGTGACGCGGTACTCGGGTTCCAAGTCATTGTGTCCGGCGTCAGCGCGGCCAGGCTGGCCGGTCTATACTTCCTCTACGGGCCCCCCTTGCTTGAGGGGGATGAAAGAATTATCAACCACAAGCTGTATGAGGCCATGAAGCTTGGGGCCGAGGGGCTTGACATCCGCTGGGAGGGGCTGAGGCAGACCAAGAGCGGCGTCGCCGCCGTCGACTTGACAATATCGGAAGGAGATGTTGCCATCAAATACAACGTATATTTGAGCGAGAACGCAATCGAGCTTCAATTTAACTCTACGGACCGTAGCCGCGTGGAGCTCGCGGCGCGCCTGCTGAGACTTGCGGGCGTCGGCGCAGAGGTGAGGAAAGTGGGCGACAGAGACGTGTGGTATGTCGAAGCCACTACCGACAGGCTTGCGGCTGGGCGCGAGGAGCTCAGGAACGCCCTCGCCGAGATCGTCAGGAAGGCCGTGGAGAACGGCTGGGTGGACGCTGGCAAGGCTGAGGGCTGGCTGGAGAAGCTGGAGGAGGGCCGCATATTGAAGGAGGGATGGCCGAAGTACCACGTGGGTCTATCCGGTGGCGGCGCGCTGGTGGTCAGATATGAAACCACCAACCCCGACAGCATACAGCAGGTGGCACGGCGGCTTAACGAGATAGGTCTCGTGGAGGGCATCCACTTCACGATGAAAATGTCGGAGGGAGACCGCGACGGCTACGTCTCGATCCTTAGGGAGGGCTTGGCGTACGCCGCATGGCTCTCCGTCCACGGCTCCGGCGAAAGGCAGAGGCTGGCGGTGGAGTTCGTGGAGTACATTCTCCAGAGGGCTTGGGAGGAGGGTGACGCCGTCTATGAAAAAGCCAAAGAGATCGTGAAGGAGGGCAAGGAGAGAGGCTCTCTAAGGCTGGAGGGCTTTGAGGGGAGGGTTGAGGTGGGTGGCAGTGAATACGTGGTGAAGGTCACAGGCTGGGGCGCCGAGATTGAGAAGAAGCAGGACGACAAGAAGTTGCTGAGACTCAAAATAACGGCGGAGGTGGGCCGCGTGGAGGGCGAGCACACGATTGTGGACCGCGTGGTGCGTGAGTACACAATCACCTTCGGCAGATATGGCAACAACGCGGCTAGGGGCCACGCCTACGCCAGCGCCAAGGCGCCGGGAGGCAGAGTGGCAGACGCCGAGAGATTCGCCGCCGTGGTAAAGGCCCTAACTGGCGAGGAGCCGTGGGTGTACCAGAGAAGCGACGGCAGGATAATGATGGAGTGCTACGAGGGACATCTGAAGGGCTTCGCCCGCTACGCCGAGCTGGCGGGCACCATAAAGAAGTGGCTCGATGAGACGGGCCGGTGAATGCGTCGGCGATATAAACCTTAAATTTTTGCGTTAACGCCGCAATTTTCATGTCCTCATTCTCCCGGCGGCGTGACTAACGCCGGTGTAGTTGTCCAGCCGTCCTTCAAAAAACGTGGAACAGCTGTAATGATAAAGAGGAAAAGCGACAAATTAGCGACTAAAGTGTACGCAGTTTAAGACGTCAATTTTCGATGTAAAAAATATGTAAAAGGAAAATGGTTAGAGCACCCTCACGTATTCTCTAGCCGTCGCGGCGTAGGCCAGCAGGCCTTTGGGGCGGCATACCTCTCTCTTAAGGTTTAGTCGTGTTGTGATGTCTCTACTTTCCCGCCCTTTACGAGAGTCTCTATGTGTTTCCGCCTCTCTTTTTCGTATTGGTCGGCTGGGAAGGACTTCACCTTTGCGAGGATCTTCGGCAGGGCCGTGTATTCCATCTCCTCAGGCGGCAGTCTGTGTGGCTGGAACGGGCCCATGCGGCGTATGTAATCCGCTATCTGTGCCGCCGTCTGCCTCACGTAGTCGAAGGCCGGGTCGTCAAAGAGGTCGACGCCGCCCTCGAGGTAGCCGTCGTGTAGCTGGAAGCCCAAGGCGCCCACCTTAGGCGGGCCGTCGAAGCGGGTCATCTTGGCGCCCACCGCGATCCTCCTCTCTGGGTCTACCGAGATAAAGCGCGCGGGCATGAGGGGCCCGGCGTGGCTGCCGCGCATCCAGCCGTGTACGAGGTGCGGGTGGGCGAAAGCCTCTAGTATCTCGCCGACCGCTGGAAGGCCGGACTGCGCCCTCACCATCATGACTGGGTCGTCTTTGCCCACGTAGCGACCTGCGATTAGGGATAGCCTCTCTACGCTGTTTGCGGCGGCTGGGGCGCCGTCTGCCTTGCGGAAAACCTTCCTGATTATGTACCTGCCGGTGGTGCCTATTAGGCCGAGGAGGGAGTAAGACTCCTCGGGCGTCTTCAGGAGGTATACCTTGTGCTCGATGACGTCTAGGACCTCAAAGATGAAGCCTTCGTGCATCGAGGGGTCTATGACGAGGCCCGCTGTTGTGAAGGGGTCGGCGAACATCTTGTAGATCGGGAGGTTGAAGGCGCCGGGCTCCGTCTTATCAGCGGCGAAGACAATCAGCGGCTCGCTGGGGCGCTCCTCGAACTCCATTTCGGCCACCTGGGGCCCCATGCCTCTGACGTTGCCCGAGAAGGCGTCTTTCAGCAAGTCCTGCCCGGCGCCGTATAGCTTAAACCTCTTGGCCACCTGCTCGGTCACCTCCTTGAAGGTCTCCCAGGCTAGGCCGTGGATGTCGGGGTTGTCCTCGCCTTTTGTGTGAGTCATCAGGAGGGAGATGTCATCGCCGACGTTGTAGACGAAGTAGTCTATTATGAGGCCCCTCTTCTGCGCCTCTTTCATCTTAGCCGCGGCGTATTCAAGCATCTTGGGGTGGACGTGGGCGTGGCCCGGGAAGCCGCCTACATCGGCTTTTATTATTGAGGCCGTAACTTTCATGAATATGTGGAGTGTAAACTATTTAAAAGCATTACCTCAACTGAGTGTGAGCATCGACTATGTCGACATGACAGGAGTATACTCAAAAATTCAGGAGTTATACAAGAACACAACTCCAGACAGCATAACTCAGAGGTTTCTTCATCCCGTCGCGGACCCCACCTACGTTTATCGATACCTCTGGGGCAGGGGTTGCCGCTCGTTCTTCATATATTACAACAACAAGCCAGTGGGGGTTGTCGACGTAACCCCATGTGGAGACGGTGCCGAGGTGGCCATCTTGATTATTAACGCGTACCAGGGCAGAGGGCTTGGGAAGGCCGTCGCCTACGACTTCGCCGGGAGGCTGAAAAAGATGGGCTTTAGATACGTGCTTGCGTACGTCTCGCCGGAGAACTACAAGGCTTTGGCCATAGCGAGGAAGATAGGCGCCGAGATAAAATGCAGAGACGTCTGCATTGTCAAATACGTGCTGGCCGATGGCGGCGAGGAGATGTGCAGAAGATAAGTTTATATAGAGGCTCGATCGGGCTATTGATGTCTAAGGGGCGAGTTTACAGGCGTATCTCGTCCTTGAGGACGGCACCGCGTTTGTAGGGAGGCAGATAGGCGCGGAGAAGGTCGCCGCAGGCGAGGTCGTATTCACCACCGCCGTCGTCGGCTACCCCCAAGTCCTGACGGACCCCAGCTACAAGGGGCAGATAGTGACGTTTACAATGCCCCTCATCGGCAACTACGGCGTTTCGGAGGACCAGCTGGAGTCAGACGGCATAAAGGCGGAGGGCGTCGTGGTGTTTGAAGCCACCGCCCCCAGCCACTACAAGTCCGTCATGTCTCTCCACGAGTGGCTGGCGGCGGAGGGGGTCCCAGGCATAGCCAGGGTAGACACCAGGGCCCTCGCCATTAGGCTTAGGGAGCACGGGGTCATGATGGGGGCGCTGGGGCCTGAGGAGCCCGGGGAGTTGCTCAGGAGGCTCAAGGCGTCTCCGCGCTACGACGAGGTTAACTATGTCGACTTGGTCTCGGTGAAGGAGCCCAAGGAGATGGGCGAGGGCAGGATCTGTATAGGCGTGGTGGACTGCGGCGTCAAGCGGAGCATCCTCGCGGAGTTTCTGAAGAGGGGGGTTAGGCTGAAGGTGGTCCCGTGCCGCAGGCCGGAGCTCGCCTTCGACTGCGACGCGCTTTTCATAAGCAACGGCCCGGGCAACCCCAGGCTGTTGGGCTTTTTGGCGGAGCGCGTCAGGCAATACGTCGAGTACAAGAAGCCCCTCCTCGGCGTCTGTCTCGGGCACCAGGTAATCGCCATGGCGCTGGGGGCCGACGTGTATAAGCTGAAGTTCGGCCACCGGGCCAGCAACAAGCCCGTGCGGGACCTCCGCTTCACTGGCAAGACGTACATCACTGTGCACAACCACGGCTACGCCGTGGACCCCAAAGGTAGCGGCTTGAAGGCGTGGGCGATCCAGCCAGACGACGGCACGGTGGAGGGCCTCTTCCACGAATCCCTCCCCGTCTTAACCACCCAGTTTCACCCCGAGGCGTCCCCGGGCCCCCACGACACCCGGTGGGTCTTCGACATGTTCGTGAAGCTGGCTGAGCGCCATGCCGGACGTTAAGAAGATATTAGTTATAGGCTCCGGCGCCATCAAGGTCGCCGAGGCGGCTGAATTTGACTACTCGGGCTCGCAGGCCCTCAAGGCGTTTAGGGAGGAGGGCATAGAGACGGTCCTCGTGAACCCCAACATAGCCACCATCCAGACCTCGAAGCTCCTCGCAGACAGGGTCTACTTCGTGCCGATCCAGCGCCGGTTCCTGGTCGAGGTGATTGAGCGGGAGAGGCCAGACGCCGTTGCCTGCGGCTTCGGGGGCCAGACAGCCCTCTCCGCCTGCGTCGACCTCCACGACTCCGGGGCCCTCGGCAAATACGGCGTAAAGGTGGTGGGGACGCCCGTGAGCGGCATCAAGAGGGCCCTCTCCAGGGACCTCTTCCAGAAGGCCATGAGGGAGGTCGGCATACCGATCCCGCCCAGCGCGGCGGCCAAGACGCCCGAGGAGGCGCTGGAGACCGCCCGCGCCATAGGGTACCCAGTGGTGGTGCGGGTGAGCTTCAACCTGGGCGGCGCCGGGGCCTTCGTGGCTAGAAGCGAGGCTGAGCTCAAGGCCAGGGTGTATAAGGCCTTTGCCCAGTCCGCCATAGGGGAGGTCCTGGTGGAGAAGTACCTGGAGGGCTGGAAGGAGGTGGAGTTCGAGGTGGTGCGCGACGCCTACGACAACGTCGCGGCTGTGGTCTGCATGGAAAACGTGGACCCCATGGGGGTACATACTGGTGACTCCATAGTGGTGGCGCCGTGTCTGACCCTCACCGACGAAGAGTACCAGAAGGCCCGCAACATCTCCATCGGCGTGGTCAGGGCCGTAGAGCTGGTGGGCGAGGGCAACGTGCAGGTGGCGGTCAACTACGCCGGGCCGGAGCAATACGCCATAGAGACGAACCCGCGCATGTCGCGCTCCAGCGCGCTTGCCTCAAAGGCCTCGGGGTACCCCTTGGCGTACATCGCGGCGAAGCTGGCCCTCGGGTACCGCCTCGACGAGGTGCTGAACCAGGTGACTAAACGCACCGTGGCCGCCTTCGAGCCGGCGCTGGACTACATAGTGGTTAAGCACCCCCGCTGGGAGCACGACAGATTCGGCATATCCGAGGGGCTCGGCCCCGAGATGATGTCGATAGGGGAGGCCATGGGCATCGGCAGGTCGCTGGAGGAGGCTTGGCAGAAGGCGGTGCGGATGATAGACATCGGCGAGCCCGGCCTCGTGGGCGGCAGGATGTTTAAGGAGCTTACGCCGGAGGAGGCGAGGAGGTGCCTCGCGGAGTATAGGCCGTACTGGCCCATATGCGCCGCCAAGGCCATGTACCTCGGCGCCTCCGTAGACGAGGTGTATAGTTACGTTAAGGCGGATCGCTTCTTCCTCCGCGCCGTCCAACGCATCGTGGAGGCGTACAAGGCGCTGGAGAGGGGGGAGTACGACATAGAGGAGCTGAAGGTGCTCGGGTTCTCTGACAGGCAGATAGCGGAGGCCCTGGGGCGGGGTGAAGACGAGGTTCGGAGGATGAGGAGGCGGCCGGCGGTGAAGAAGATAGACACGTTGGCGGGGGAGTGGCCCGCCGAGACCAACTACCTCTACCTCACATACGGAGGCGTCTACGACGACGAGAAGACGCCCACAGACTTCTTGGTGGTGGGGGCTGGGGTGTTCAGAATAGGCGTCAGCGTGGAGTTCGACTGGTCCACGGTGAATCTGGCTCAGGAGCTCCGCAACAGGGGGTTTAAGGTGGGAATACTAAACTACAACCCCGAGACGGTCTCCACGGATTGGGACATTGTGGACAAGCTCTACTTTGACGAGATAACAAGAGAAAGAATAGTGGATATAGCGGAGAAAGAAGGCGGCGTCACCGTTGTTCTCTACGCAGGTGGGCAGATAGGGCAGAGGCTCTACAAGGAGCTGGAGGCCGCCGGCGTTAAGATAGGGGGGACGCGGCCCCGGTCCATAGACATGGCGGAAGACCGGGGCAAGTTCTCCGAACTGCTTGAGAAGCTGGGCGTGAGGCAACCGCCTTGGTTCGCCGCGAGATCGATAGAGGAGGCTGTGAAGCTGGCGGAGGACCTCGGCTACCCCGTCCTCGTGAGGCCCAGCTACGTGCTGGGAGGGACCTACATGGCGGTGGCGTACAACAAGGAGGAGCTCGTGGGCTTTCTCAAGAGGGCCGCTAAGATAAGCGGGGAGCACCCCGCGGTGGTCTCCAAGTTTATGCCCAGAGGGGTGGAGGCGGAGGTAGACGCCGTTTCAGACGGCGTGAAGCTCGTCGCAACGCCTATAGAACACATCGAACCCCCCGGCGTCCACTCGGGGGATTCCACCATGGTGCTCCCTCCCAGGAGGCTGGAGGAGTGGGCTGTGAAGAAGATGGCTGAGGCGGTGCATAGGATAGCCAGGGAGCTTGAGGTGAAGGGCCCGCTCAACGTCCAGTTTATAGTCTACGACGATGTGTATATAATTGAGGCGAATCTTCGGGTGAGCCGCTCCATGCCCCTCGTAAGCAAGGCCACCGGCATCAACTACATGTCGCTTGTAGCAGACGTCTTAGTAAACGGCAAGCTCGCTGTAGACGAGGAGGTAGTCACGCTGAGGCCCAGCAAGTGGTGGGTGAAGTCGCCGCAGTTCTCCTGGTCGAGGCTGAGAGGCGCCTACCCGCGGCTGGGCCCCGTCATGTACAGCACGGGCGAGGTGGCGTCAAACGGCGCCGTCTTCGAGGAGGCGTTGCTGAAGAGCTGGCTCTCGGCGACGCCTAACAAAATACCGACTAGAAACGCCCTCATCTACACATACGACAGACACCATGCCGAGTTGCTTGCGCAAGCCGCCTCTCTCCTCTCCACAAGGCTCCAGGTCTACACCCCGGAGGATCTCGGCGAAGAGGCGGCGGAGATGCTTAAGTGGAGGAAAATAGATATAGTAATGACGGCGGGGGACACCCCCGACAGGGACTTCCACATCAGGAGGACAGCCGCAGACACCAACACGCCGCTGGTGCTGGACTCCACGCTGGCGCTTGAGCTGGCCAAGGCCTTCCTCTGGTATTACAACAACGGGAAGCTGGAGGCGGCGCCATGGTGACGTTGGTATACGACGTGTTGAGGGAGGAGGAGAAGATGTTGATCAAGGCGGCAGAGAGGCTCGGCGTGAGGCTGGAGCTGGCGCAAATCGGCGAGGCCGTAGAGGTGGAGGGGTGGCGGCGGCAGGAAGTCTACCTAATACGCACCCTCAGCCACAACAGGGGCATAACCACCGCGGTGATTATAGAGGGCAACGGCGGCATCGCCGTCAACTCCTTCTGCGCCTTGGTCACAAGCTGGAACAAAGCCGCCACACACGCCAAGCTCAAAGGCGTGGGGCTGCCCGTGCCTAAGACCGCAATCCTCTTCGGCGAGGCCGACGTGGAGATAAGGGGAAGGGCCATAGTCAAGACGGTGAGCGGTAGCTGGGGCCGCAAGGTGGCACTGGTCTCCACGCCTGAGGAGCTGAAGCTCCTCCTGAAGTCGGCTGAGGGCGACGTGTTGATGCTACAGGAAATGGTGGGGACGGGGGAGGACATAAGAGTCTTCGTGGTGGGCGGGAGAGCCGTCGCGGCCATGCGGAGGATTCCGCCGGAGGGCGACTGGAGGAGCAACGCCGCCCGCGGAGGCAAGACGCTCCCCCAGCCCATAGACGGCGAGCTCGAGGAGCTGGCGGTCAAGGCGGCGGAGGCGGTGGGCGCCCACTACGCAGGCGTCGACGTGTTGGTAGGCGATAAGCTGTACATAAACGAGGTAAACGGAATCCCCGAGTTCAAGGCCCTAGTAAAAACCACAAGCATCGACGTGGCGGCGCATATAATACAGACGCTCAAGGACCTCGCAAAGAGGTAGCGGCGTTCGCCTTGCAACTCGCCTCATTTAAACAACGAGAAGAGCTGATCCTCCACGTAGGGCTTTACGTACGTCCTCTCCCCAATCTTCACCAGGTAGTCGCCGCGCGGCGCCACCCGCCCGATGACTGAGTGAGACACGCCGATTTTCCTAAGCCTCTCCTCAGCCTCGGCGAGGCGGTCCGGCGGCACCGTGGCTATGAGCACGCCTGAGCTTAGGGTCTCCAGCGGGTCTATGCCGAAGGCCCTACACAACGCCTCCACCTCCGGGTACACGGTTATTCTGCCGGGGTCCGCCGCAATGGAGACGCCGGAGGCGTAGGCCACTTCGGCGAGCCCGTTGGCGAGGCCGCCCTCAGTGGGGTCGTGCATGGCTGTCGCCACGTCAGCCAAGGCAAGCGCCTCCCTAGTCACGGAGATGCGGCGTATGAACTCCTTGGCCTTTTCCACAGCTGATCTGTCGACTCCCCGCCTCAGCGCCTCCTCCTCGAAGTCTGTGGCCAGTATCGACGCGGCCTCTTGCCCCGCCGACTTGGTCATTATCACGTAGTCGCCGGGCCTTGCGCCGGAGGTCGAGACGTAGCGGCTCCCCACCCCCATCGCCGTGACGGCGGCGAGCGGCCGGGCCACCGCAGTGGTGACCTCCGTGTGTCCCCCCACCACAGCCACCCCCAGCTCCCTCGCCGCGGAGTCCAGTTGCCCCGTGATCGCGTCTAAAACCCCCTCGTCAGCCTCGGGGGGTAGGAAGACCGCCACGGAGAGCCACATGGGCTCGACCCCCCTCACGGCTACGTCGTTAGTGGGCACATACGCCGCCAGGTAGCCCAACAGCTTCACGGATCCCGATATGGGGTCGGTGTGGACCGCCAGGTAGCGGCCCCCCAAGTCGATGATAGCCGCGTCTTCGCCCAAGGCGGGCCCCACCACGACCTCTTTCCTAAAGGCGCCGAGTCTGCCCCACACCAGACGCTCCAAAACCTCCGGCGGCACCTTGCCGATTTTCATTAATAAGGAGGTTTTCTCTCAGTTAAATGGTTGACCTCAGCGGGAGGTGGGTAAAGATAGGCGACGCGGAGCTGGTGAAGTCGGTACACGAAGCCGTGGTGCTCGAGTTTGGACACAAGGCCCTTCAGTACACAGACACGGCGGGGGCGCCGGAGCCCAGGAAGGAGTTGCAACGGCTCCTCGCGCGGGCGGGGCTCCCACGCCACGTCCCGCTGTTTACAACCAGCCTTGCAGACAGCCTCAGGCTGGTGGCGGCGGCGCATCTGGAGCGGGGGGAGTGCCTAGACGTGGAGGACCCAAGCCAGAGGGAGGCCCTTGTCTACGCCGCCTGTGGGAGGCCGAAGGCAGTTTACATACAGCCCCACTGGCGGAACCCAGACGGCCACATATACAGCGCGGAGGAGCTGAGGGCCGCCGCGTCGCGGGCGCCCCTAGTCGTGTACGACCTAACCTACGGCCTCCTCGCCGCCGAGGTGCCGGCGGTGGCCGAAGCCGCCGTGGTGGTGGGGTCGCTCGATCCACTCTTCCCCGGGTTGCACCTAGGCTTCGTGGCGGCGCCGGAGGAGCTGTTCCCCACCTACCTCGCCCTCCTGGAGGGCGCATATCTGCACCCGCCCACCTACATGCAGTACCTCTTCTACGTAGCTATGAAGACGAGGGCCGTCGACAAGGTATTCGCCGTGCTCAGGAGGCGCGAGGCGTTGCTCCGCGCCTACTGTCCCGCCACGCCCTACTTCGCCTGGTGCAAGCCGCGCGACAAGACAAGATTTTTAAGGCTCGGCGCCATGGAGGGGAGTGTCTTCTCGAGGAGGGGACTCTTCGGGGAATACGTCAGGCTGGGCCTCACTAGTGCGACCGAGGAGGAGCTCGCGGCCCTTCTATCCGGGGTTCCTCCAGAAGAACTTCAAGGTGGCGGCCATAGCTGAGAGCTTCGCCTTGAGCGACGGCTACTCGATCTACGCCGGCGTCTTGGCGAGGAGAGACGGCGCCGTGGAAGACGTGGCTCTCGCCACGGCGACTTTGGGCGGCACAGACGGCACCGAGGCCGCCTCTAATATTCTAGACTCGCTTCTGAGACCGGATGTCGCCATGGTCATGCTGGACGGGTGCGTGGTCTCCTTCTACAACTGGATAGACGGCGAGGAGTTGCGGCGCCGATACGGCAAACCGGTTGCCTGCTACGTCTTTGAGAAGCCGGAGGGCCGCGTGGAAGACGCCGTGAGGAAGCTCTTCCCCGACTGGCAGGCCAGGGTCGAGGCGCTGAGGAGACTGGGGCCCCCAACCCCCTACTACACCAAGACGGGGTACAGAATCTACGTGAGGTCCTGGGGCATAGACCCGGTAGACGCCGGCAAAGCCGCCGAGGCCTGCATGCGGTTCGGCAAGGTGCCGGAGCCCCTCCGCGTAGCCAAGATAGTAGCCAGCGGCGTACGGCGGTTCTACAAGACGTTCATAAGGCGGGGATTTTTGACGTGAAAAATGGGAGGGAGAAGCGGCTAAAGTATCTTCACGTACTCCCTTGCCGCCGTGGCGTAGGCCAATAGCCCCTTTGGTCTATACACCTCTCTTATCTTCTCCTTGTATGTCTCGTATCGCTTAAACTCCAGCTCTAGCTTGACCTCCCTCGTCGCGCTGTCCCGCGCACAGTACGCCTTCGACGGGGTGAGGGAGAGGCACGCCTCAGACCCGTCCTTTGCCATATACCTCCACCGTGTAGGGGTTGAGGATGCTCATCGGCCTCTGCCTCACCACATCAACCATCCACAGGAATTTGCGTAGCGTTTTGGTGATTTCGATTAACCTCTCCTTAAGGACAAGCCACTTCTTAACCCAATTAACGCCGAGGGCTTGCAACTCCGGCTACTCCTCAACAACTTCTCCGCCGGGTCGGGCGGCCGGGGCTACTCACCAAGCCTCTCCATCGTCTCTTTTCTAATCCTCAGCTGTTTTTCTTGCGTATAGTTGTTTTTAAACCGGCGCATGGAGATGTGGCGTAGACGCAGAAAAGCCGCCTCAGCCGCGGCGTTGTATTCTGTGTATAGCGGCCTCTATTCAGAGGCCGTTGTTTCGTCGGTGGCCTCCGCCGTGGCGCTTGTGGAGGTGGGTCAGTTTAGGGAGGCGGTGCAGTATGTGCAGAAGGCCGCCAAGGCGCTTTACGAGGCGGCTAAAGAAGTATTCGAGCGGGTTAAGGTGACGGCTCAACGCCTCGTTAAGCTGTTTGTTGAAGCCGTCACGAGTGTGTTGGCTTGGATCGACGAGCACAGGGCCTACCTCTTCTTGATGGCGACTGGGGTGGTTGCGCTGTCTGCCGCGTTGGATATGTGGGGCTTGGTGGAGTTGGAGAAGTTGGCGTATGCGGCGTCTCTAACGCCGTTTATACCCGCCGGCGTCGAGAAGTACTCAAGAGAGGAGGCGTTTAAGGTTCTGAGGGAGGCCCCCGACCCCTACGAGAAGTCCAAGGAAATTGCCAAGGCGGCAATCACCAAGAATGAGAAGCTACCGCAACCTTGGGAGTCTTTGAGGATGCTCATCGCGCCGAAGCCTTCTGAGGAGAGGAGGCTTATGATGGGCAAGACGTATAGTAAACTTGACGAGGGGAGGAAAAAGGCCCTCTTCTACGCAACCCTCGCGCTGGAGGAGGCCTTCGGCGTCTACAGGTCTGTGTCGAGAGAGTACGCGGCTAAGAAGGTGGTGCAGAGGGTGGAGGTGGTGGAGGAGCCGTTTAAGAGAGTTGTGCACGTGGCTGACGTCGGCCGTTTAGCACAGCTGGCCGAGGAGGAGAGCAAGGCCTTTGAAAACGCCTTGAAGATCCTCAGGGAGCGGCTGAACGAATACGCAGTCAAATACGGTCTGAGGAACCTTCTCGACGTGAAGGAAGGCGTGGCCAGAAGGCTGGCGGAGGCGACGGCGCCGGAGCTCCCCGAGCTTAACGACGTAAGCTTCGGCGTTAAGGCCCTTGCGGCTTTAATCGCCTATAGGGAGTATGTGTTGGGCAGGAGAGGCGTCTTCGGCGTGGCGGCTTGGTATTGGCTTGAGGTGGGCGGGTCTGCCTGGCTCCTCTACCACACGCCGAAGACGGCGTACAACAGGGCCAAAAAGGCGGGGGTGGAGAGGCTGGCGGCGGTGGAGGAGTTGCTGGCGGAGGCCCTCCGCCGCCTCTTCCTAAAACCCGGCGCCGACCACCACCGCGGCCTCGTCGAGGAGCTCACAAAAGGCGGCAGGCTGGCGCTGGAACTTGAGGAGAAGAAGACTAAGGAGAAGACCGAGTCTTACGTGTTTAGGCTCTTCAAGCTTGAGGAGGGCGGTGAGCCCAAAGAGCTGGGCATAAAGCTGAGCATTAGGAAGGTGGGTGAGGGGGAGGGCATGACCTACACCCTGATCTTCGGCATGAAGAGGTGGCGGGGGTTCTTCAAGCAGGAGCTTGAGGCGGGGATGAAGGCGGCGGTGGAGGTTGGGGAGCTTCTGCCCGTGGAGGACCGCTTCCCCTACATGGGGGGCTGGGTTGACTCCGACGTGGCAATAACAAGAAATAAGGAGGGCAAGAGGATGATGCAGATGTCCACTTCTCATCTATGGCAGTTGGCTGAAACTCATGCTCTGTTCGATTGGTCCTACGTCA
>Ga0209670_100452_pt1 | contig 24720 bp, 32 predicted proteins | sample PerSpoBPS_BMetaG_FD_184741 | JGI IMG/M metagenome (GOLD analysis project Ga0209670, IMG submission 184741) | Thermal spring microbial communities from Yellowstone National Park, Wyoming, USA - Perpetual Spouter B (PS_B) MetaG (SPAdes) (version 3) | ecosystem: Environmental > Aquatic > Thermal...
TGGAAGTCGGGGCTCCAGGGCTTAACCCCCTCCACCCTCACCCCTCTGGTCGGTATATAGACGTAGTAGTCGGGCCTCTCGCCGGAGAGGTCGATATATGTGATGTTCACAATGCCGTATGCCGATATCTGCGCCCTGCCGTAGACGACATACTCCTCGGAGTAGACCCCAAACGACGCGGCGGACGACACCTTGTAGACAAACTGCCCAGCCACCGCGGGCTGAGTGAACGACCTCACCCTCACGACGGCAGTGCCGTTTACCTCAAACGGCACGCCAAGGTAGAGATACGCCGAGTCCTCGCCCTTCACCGCGACCGGCACGGCGGGGCCCACGCTCTTCCACCTGTCTATCTTTATCGAGATGAAGTCTCCACATACGTAACCCCGTATGTACTTAGGCGTGGGGTACCTATCCAACGTCGGTTGCGTCAACGCGCCGTTGCTACCCACGGCATATGCCGACGCTATGCCCCAGGGGGATAGGGGGTCCACATATGCGGAGAAGTTGGCGCATCCCCCAAGCGGCGCTGTGTAGACGAAGGGGATTGAGGTTATGGGCACCGCCGCCATGGTGGCGTTGATCAGCAGAAGCAGAAGACCCAACATGTAGCTAGGGCCGTCGGAGGTTAAATAACCAGCGGTTGAATCGGGAACTCTTAAATAGAGCTACGATACAACCGCCGTGAAGTGGACCCTCTACGCCATCCTCTACCTCATAGGCGTCTTGACCCTGGGGTTGCTTTTGATGGGGGCGGAGCAGATGCTGGCGGCCGCCCTGGATCTCGTGTTCCTCGTTATCGCCGTCGTGATGTTTAGATTCGCGCTGAAGGACGTCTCGGCGGCTCTGGACATAGCCTCGGATGAAAGAGAAAGAGCAGAGCTGAGGACTCTTCAAGCCCTCCTGATACTGACGTTTGTGATTTCGGCGGGGGTGCTCGGCTACTCCTTTCTGAAGGCTTTATTCCCCTTTGTTCCCTAGCCTGCTTCTGCAGTCCTCAAGCTGCGCCTTCAGCTGGCTCAGCATGGCCTCCCTCAGCAACAAACTGCGGTAGAACGCCAGCGTTTCACGCTCCTGTTCCAGAAGCCGTCTCTCCCACTCGTTCAGCCGTTGCTCCTCCTCGATTAGTCTTTTGGCGAATCGGCCTAGGTTGTCCAGGAGCTCCGTCTCCTTCGCCCTTACCGACTCCTCCAGCTTCCTCAGCTCCTCCTCCTTCTTGGCAACCGCGGCTTCAAACATCTTGTATCTAGCCACAAGCTCGTCAAGCTCCTGCCTCTTCTTCTCAAGCGTTGTCTGCACCTCGGCCAGCTCCTTCTCTTTCTGCGCCAGCTCAGCCAGCCTCTTCTCCACCTCGGCGGCTTGCGCCAGGAGTGCCTTGGCGCGCTCCTCCTGCTCCGCCAGCTGACGTTGCTTCACGGCGAGTTCCTGCTCCATCTTTTTGAGGTCGAACTCCTTGCGCAAGAGCTCCTCCTTGAGCCTTCTCAGCTCCTCCTCCTTCTGGGCAAGCTCCTGGCCCCGTGTCGCCAGAAGCGCCAGGGACTTCCTAGCCTCCTCAAAGGCGGACTTGGCGGGGTCGGAGAGCTCGGCAACCTTCCTCACGTTTTCCACCACGAGGGCCAGCTCGCCCTCTCTCTTCCTCAGCGCCTCCTCTCTGGTCCTGAGCTCCGCCTCCTTGTACGCGAACTGCCTGATCTTCGCGTCGTATTCCTGCATCTTCGCGCCGAAGTCCTTCATAAGCTCCAGCATGGCAGACGCCACCGATCTGATCTGCTCGCTCTGGGTCTTTATGACGTTGATCTGCTCGGCGAGGCCCTCCACCTTGCCCGCCACGGCGTCTAGCTTCTCCGCCACCGAGATGAACTGGTTCGTGGCGTCCGCAACCGCCTTTGCCGAGGCGGAGAGTCTCTCGGCCACCGCGGAGAGCTCCGCCAGCTTCTCCGAGGACGCGTTAAGCTGCGCTATAACCCTGTTGAGCTGCGTAGTGCCCTCCACCAGGTCCTTGGAGATTCTGCTGAGCAACGAGGCGAGGCCCTCCACCGACTTCTTGACGTCGAGAGAATTGGCCTTAACCTCAGCTATGACCTCGTTTCTAACCTCCTCAATCCTGGTGGAGACTGCGGATACATCCGCGGAGATCTTGGCCAAGACCTCGTCCACCTTCTTGCCAGCGTCCTCGCGTCTAAACACAATGCTTAATACGCCTCGGTATATATTTATTTAACGCAAAAACTTGTTCAACACCTCCTGAAGAGCCATAAGCCTCTCCAAAACCGCCAGACAGGCCTCGTCCCTCCTCGCCCTCTCCTCTACAGCGGTCGCCCGCATCAAGCTGGCGTTCTCCACCACCGCTGCCGCGGCGGCGTTTAGCTTCTCCACAGCCTCCCGTAGAGAGGCTAGGACAGTCTCGGAGTCCGACGTCCGCGTCTGCGGCTCTGCAAGCCTCTTGGCGAGGTCGGCGACGTCGCGCTGTAGCCTAGCCACCTCCCGCCGCAGCTCCCTCAACTCGTTGAGGATCTCCACCACGTACTCGGGGTATCCAAACTCATCCGCCATGTGCCGCACAGCCCCGCACAATTTAAATACTTCGGCCAACGAGACGCCGTGGGCTTCGTCTCGCCTAGGGCTAAGGTGCTGGCAAGGTACGTCTCGCCGGATGCCTACATCTACGGCCCCACCGTCGTGGAGCGGAACAGCTACATCGACGCCGCCGTGCTGGGCTACCCCACCCGTCCCAAGATTCTGCAAGGCTTCTCCTCGCCGGACGACGTGAGCAACGGCGCGAGGGTGGGGGAGTCCGTGATCATAAGAAGCGGCGTTGTGATATATGAAGATGTGGAGATCGGCGACGGGGCCGAGTTCGGCCACAACGTGTTGGTCAGGGAGCTGACGAAGATAGGGCGCAACGTGAGAATCGGCACCCAAGCCATAATCGAGCGGGACGTGAAGATAGGGGACAGGGCTTGGATACAGTCCATGGTCTACATCCCAAACGGCACGGTTATTGAAGAAGACGTCTTCATAGGGCCAAACGCCGTGATAACCAACGACAAGTACCCACCGAGCAGGCGGCTGACGCCGGTGGTGATCAAGAGAGGTGCCGTGATAGGCGCAAACTCCACCCTGGTGGCAGGCGTCGAGGTAGGCGAAGGCGCCGTGGTGGCCGCTGGTGCCGTCGTCACAAGAGACGTCCCACCCGGCGTAGTCGTCGCAGGCGTCCCCGCCAAACCGATAGGCAAGGCCGAGGAATACCTAAAAAAGCGTGCCGTTTACGAACAGGGCGGCTAACCCAGCTCCTCCGCCAGCGCCGACAGGAGCTCCACGGTGTGTCTAAGGTCGTCTCTATGCGCCATCTCCACAGGCGAGTGGCTGTACTTCGTTAATATGCCGATGGACACCGCCGGTATGCCCGAGACGAAGAAGGCAGCGGCGTCTGTCCCGCCGCCCCCTCCGCCTATTTGGAGCGGGATGCCGCGTTTCTTAGCCACCTCCAACACCTTCTTAGCCAGCTTGTTGTTGTAGGCGCCGTAGTTGTCAAACACCCGCAGAACCGGCCCATTTCCAGGCCTCACGTTGCCCGTGAAGTTGGGATGGCAACACGCCGTTGTGTCCACCACAACTACATACTTCCCCTCCAGGCTCCTCGCAAGGGCGCGGGCGCCGAGGAGCCCCACCTCCTCCTGGACTGTCCAGACGTAGGTCGCGGAGGCACTCCTCTTATATGTCTGCAGGAGAGCCCAGCACCCCGCGCGGTCGTCAAGCGCCGTGGCGGAGACGAACTTGCCCACCTCCGCATATCTCTTGGAGAAGGCGGCCGGCGTCATGGGGGTTATGCCCATGGCCTCCGCCTCGCTTCTGCTCGTGGCGCCCACGTCTATGTAGAGATCCTGCCAAGACACCTGTTGTTGCTGTTGCTGGAAGTGCGGAGGCGCTACCCCTATGACCCCCTCCAGCCTGAACCCATCGCCGTATAGCACAACGGAGCTCCCTGGGAGTATCCTGTCGTCCACACCTCCAACCTTCCGAAACTTAAGCCTCCCGTCCTCCTCTATAGACGTGACGAGAAGGCCGACCTCGTCCATGTGGGCCACAAAAGCCACCTTGGACCTCCCGCGCAGGATCACGTTGCCGAACTCATCGGTCTCCGCGCCGGGTGCGGCTGATAGGATCTTCTGGCGGACATCGTCCTCAAAGCCGGAGACCCCCAAAGCCTTGGCCAAGATCTCAAGCTCCATGGAGGGGTCAAAGTTGTCGTTATTATAGATTTCGTTATATACCCCTAACTACACAATTCTGTGCCCTACCACATCTGGGCCGGACAGGAGGACGTGGCGCCCCTGGTTGTAGGGGTAGGCGACCCCTCAAGGGCGAGGCTTTTCGCCTCGCTTATGGAAAACGCCAGGCTGGTGAACGAAAACAGATACCCGGTCTACACCGGGCACGTGGGGAACAAGCGTATTTCAGTCGTGGCGCACGGGATCGGCGGGCCCTCAGCCGCCATCGCGCTGGAGGAGCTGAAGATGCTCGGCATGAAGACCTTCGTGCGCATCGGCACCGCGGGTTCCTTCGGGGAGCTTAGGGTGGGCGACGTGTTGATTGCCGCTGCCGCCGCTACGCCGGGCGGGGGCGTCTTGGGCGCGTATTTCCCCGGCCACAGCCCCCCGCTGGCGGCGGACCCCCTCCTCACCGTGAAGCTGGCCGAGGCGCTGAAGGCGCCGGTGGGCTACGTCGTCTCCAGCGACGCCTTCTACGCGGAGGACCCCGGGTTCGTTGAGTTCTGGCGCCGCAGAGGGGCGCTTGCGGTGGAGATGGAGTGCGCCACCGCCATGGCTCTGGGGTGGCTCAGGGGCTTTAGGACCGGTTGCGTCTTGGTGATATCTAACATAGTGGGCCGACACGAGGCGGTAGACCTCGGCCCAAAATTTGTCAAGGTTTTCAAAAAGGTGGTTGAGGTCCTATAATCATCATTATTCAGAAGCGGCGACCACCTTCACCGCTCTCGATATACTCTGCGTAGTCTTTTAAACATTCTATGCATAGAATCAACTCGACGCGTCTCCCTAACCTGGCGTAGCCCAAGTTGGCGTATGTAACCCTGGCGCCGCACATATCACACCTAGGCCGGAAGGCTCCTATGAATACTTTCAGTTCTTCAAGCGGAATTTCTGCGTATATCCTTCTCCCCATTTTTAGAAGCCGTTTTTCTTTGTTTATTGAAAGTTTTAGTGAACTCTCTCTGGGACTCCTCACGTAATAATATATAGGTTTTTAAGGGGCTGAAGAGCTAAATAATGGGCACATCTCCACGGAGTGCTCGACAGCTTGGTCCAGCAGGCGTTGGCTATAGCTAAATACGTGGTGCCCATTGTGCTGGGCTACGCCGCGGGCTGGGCCTTGAAGAGGAGGCCACCTGGGTTTTTGTTCACGGCTGTGGTCGTTGTGTTGGTGTTTTTCGTGGCCGCCAACGCGGCCGCTGTGGTGCTTAGGAACATCGGCGTGTTTCTGGCGTTGTCTATACTCTACTCCCTAGCCCTCGTCTTCATCACAGCTGTTCTAGGATCCTTCTTGAATAAGCCGGAGGCCGTCGGCGCGGCCCGGAGGCCGGTTATTTCGCTCTACGTAGCGGCGGCGCTGGCGGCGGGCCTGGCCGTGGGGGCGTCGGCGGAGTTTAACTACGCCTCTGCGATAGACCCTCTGTTGTTGTTCCTCCTCTTCATCGCCGGCGCCGACATGGCACACGTCGATGTCAGGCTTGATAGGTCTGTGTTTCTTGCGCCGGCCGTGGCCTTCCTCGGAGCTGGCGTGGTGGGGTTTCTCTTTGCGCTGGCTTTCCACATCACGCCTGCGGTGGCCTTAGGCATGGGCTGGTACAGCTTCACAGGTCCCTACCTCGCCAGCGCCGGCGACGCGGTGGGCGGCGCCTACGGCCTTCTTGTGAACTTCCTCAGGGAGCAGTTCACCTTCCTCCTGGGACCTGTGCTGGCTAGGAGGTTTAGCAAAGTCGGCGTGTTGGCGGTGGGCGGCGCCACGACTATGGACAACACGTTGCCTCTCTACACGGCGTTGTATGGCTCCTCCTTCGCCCTATACGCCTTCGCTAACGGCGTGATTCTCACGGCTCTAGTCCCGGTGATGGTGCCGGTGATTCATCAATTCTATATTTGCTGTATGTAAATGGGGGTATAACGGTAACTAGTTAAAAAACCGGTTTGAAGACGCTTAATGAGGAGCGTGAGGGATGTGCTCGGCGTGTCCGCGGTGTCTCTCATACGTTACGGGGTGATGCCCGATGACGACGTCTACACGGCGATAAAAGTACTGGATAAAACAGCGCCTCACCTCGCTAAGCTCCTCAGGTCAGTCCTAAACGGCGACGGGGCGTCCTAGCGGGCACCCCACCGGGGGGTGAAGTTGTGTTTAACGCCGAGCAAGTCGAGGACGCGTCCCGCAAATGTTGTGACTAGGTCGTCGATGGTCTTCGGCCTTGTGTAGAAGCCAGGCGCGGCGGGCATCACCACGGCGCCCGCCATCGTGGCCAACTCCATGTTTCTTATGTGTACCAGGGAGAGGGGGCTCTCCCTAACCACCAGCACCACCCTCCTCCGCTCCTTGAGACCCACCTCGGCCGCCCTGACGATTAGGTTCACGGTGAAGCCGTTGGCTATGGCGGCGAGGGTTTTCGTGGAGCAGGGCACCACAGCCACGGCGTCTATCCCGAAGCTCCCTGAGGCGGGCGGCGCGGAGAGGTCGCCTTCGTCCCATATGTAGTCCGCGAGCGACTTGACGTACTGGACGTCGTAGTCCGTCTCCAGCTTAATCACCTTCTCCGCCGTCTTCGATACGGAAAGGTGGATCTCAACCCCTGCCCTACGCAGAAGCTCCAGGACTTTAACGCCGTAGATAACGCCCGAGGCGCCTGTGATGCCGACAAATACCTTCATCAGATGTACATGTATACGTCATTGTCCAACACAACGCCGTCTTCCACCTCCCTGCCTCCGTGAAGCAGGTATATGTCCTTCTTCTCCACCTTGGCGGTCCGCCTCACCTGCGGCGGCAGGGAAGCCGCAGTTTTTATAAGGTCCGCCACCTGTCTCGTCAAGGGCATGAACTCCCTAGGCGAAGGTGGGATCTTAAACACAAGCGCGTGGCTGTACTTCAAAGTAGCGGCGCCCTGCGGCGTATGCGGCGAGGGGGATACCCTACGCACCGCCAAGGTCTGCGCCGCGAGGTCTGTGGTGGCCGCAACCTCGAACTCGCGCCCGCCTAGAAACACCGCCACCACATTCGGCCTTGCCTTGTGGTAGAAGGCTGTGACCTCCCGCGTCTCCTGCCTCTTGAGCTCGAGGAAGTCGAAATACACGTCGATGCCTTCTCTGCCGTATGGGGAGCCGGTGAAGGCCCTCTCGTTAACCACCGGCGCCGCGGCGACCGGCGGCAGATCTAGCTCGCCTCTTTTCCACCTATACAGCATCAACGTGAGGAAGTTCACAGCGGGCCAGTCCTCTGGGTAGAAGCCTGAAAGCGCCAGGATCTTCTCGTCTCCCGAGCCGAACACGGAGGGGCCTCCCCCCAGCTGCCGCAGAAGGAGGCTCTTCACATACCTCACGCAGGTTGCGCTAGAGGTAAGGGCCTTGTAGGGGTGGAGATACTGCACGGGGTCCAGTTAACTCCAATATTAAAACCTACGTCATACATAAAACCTCCCAACGAAGCTGTGACATGCCTCGGAGAAGAAGCAAGGTGCCTCTGGAGCGGGTCGCCATCAGGCTACCCACCGAGGTTATGCTGAGAATTGACAAACTCGTCGAGAAGGGGCTCTTCAAGAGCAGGAGCCACCTGATAAAGCAGGCGTTGAGGGAGCTCCTCAGCGACCCCGGGTATCAAGAAGCGCTGAAGGAGAGCGATGACGACTTCCCCACGCTGAGGGGGAGATAAACTAATAAACAGAGACGTCGAGAGACGTGCTGATGAGGGCAGGTGTGTGGCGATGAGTGAGCGGTGGTGACAAGACTGACTACGGCACCTCTATGTTGGCATGCCGCCTAGCCAGCTCGCTCTCGTTTTTACCAAGCCGCTTCATAAGCTCCGCTACCACGGCGTCTAAGACCACCATCGACGTGTCTTCAAAAAGCGTGCCCAGCGGCGAAAGCGGCTCGTGGATCCCCAGTATCTGGCGGGCGAAGTAGTCGTCCATAGACGCAAGCTTCGTCCTGCCCGGCACGAAGACCACCAGATCTGCCAGGCGGCCCAGCGGCGAGTCGTAGTAAGTCGTGATGGCGGCGACCTTGGCCTTCATCTTCTTAGCCGCCTCAGCCGCTGCAACAACAATCTGCGTGGAGCCGCTCCCCGAAATAGCCACCAGCAGGTCGCCCTCCTCCACAGAGGGCGTTATGGTCTCGCCGACAACGTACGACCTAGCGCCAAGATGCCTAAGCCTCATGGCGAAGGCACGGCCCACCAGCCCGCTCCTCCCAACTCCAACGACCAAGATCTTCTTATTCGCTCGGTATATCTCCTCTATAGTTTTGACAAATTTCTCGATCTCCTCAAGCTTTATAGTATCTAAGGCACGGAATATAAAAGTAGCAATTTCTAGGTAGGCTTGTTTAAAGTATGTAACCATGTGACTTGAAAAATATTAATTTAAAAATCTACTCACCGTACATCGACCTATCGCCGAAGAACGCCTCCACCTTCTTAGGCCTAAGCCTAGACGCTATATAGTCAAATGCCGCCTTGGGGTCCGTGTGGTCGCCACAGGTATATACATCAACTGTGGCGAAGCCATGCTCCGGCCATGTGTGGATGGAGATGTGGCTCTCCGCCACCACGGCGAACACCGTGAGGCCGCCGTCCGGGCCAAACCTGTACGAGCCTATGGAGAGCAATATGGCGTTGGCCACCTTGACCGCCTCCTTAACGATTGTTATCAGCGCCGCCTCGTCTCTCAACACCTCCTGGTCGCACCCGTATAGATTACCATAAACGTGGCGGCCGACTACCACCCTGCCACCCCCCACGCCCCCCGCCATGGGTTATGCGTATTTCCGCAGTTTATAAAAGTTAACGTTTGTTTCTGGAGTTGAGAAAAGTCTGTGCAAACTGTCGCATAATACTCCGTATTGAGGCGTCTATATCGTAGATACGGGTGGGCGTCTAGAGTATCTTCATGTATTCTCTCGCCGCCGTGGTGAATGCTAACAGCCCCTTGGGGCGGTACACCTCTCTCATCCTCTCCTCGTATGTCTCGTATCGCTTAAACTCTAGTTCTAACCTGACCTCCCTAACCGAGCCGTTTTGGGCGCAGTACGCCTTAGGCGGGTTTAGGGAGAGGCATGCCTCCGACCCGTCCCTTGTAACATACACCTCCACCATGTAGGGCTGGAGGATGCTCATAGGCCTTTGTTTTACCACCTCAACCATCCACGGGTACTTGCGCATAATCTTTGCGATTTCCACCAGCCTCTCTCTAAGGACAAGCCACTTCCTCACCCACTCCGTGCCAAACGCCCCCAGCTCTGGGTACTCCCTCAACAACTCCTCCGCCGGGTCAGGCGGAGGCGGCGGGGGCGGTGTCCTCAGCCTCTCCACCGTCTCTCTTCTAATCCTCAGTTGTTTTCTTTGCGTATAGTTGTTTTTAAACCGGCGCATGGGGTGTGGCGTAGACGCAGAGAAGCCGCCTCAGCCGCGGCGCTGTATTCGGTGTATCACGGGTTGTATTCAGAGGCCGTTGTCTCCTCCGTCGCCTCGGCTGTGGCGCTGGCAGTTGTGGGTCGGTTTGGAGAGGCGGTGCAGTATGTGCAGAAGGCGGCGAAGGCGCTGTACGAGGCGGCTAGAGAAGCGTTCGAGAAAGTGAAGGTGACGGTTCAACACCTCGTGGAGCTGTTTGTGGAAGCTGTCGCGCGGGTGCTGGCTTGGATCGACGAACACAAGGCCTACCTCTTCTTGACGGCGGCTGTGGCGACTGGGGTAATTGCGCTGAACGTTGCGTTGAATCTGTGGGGCTTGGTGGAGCTGGAGAAGCTGGCGTATGCGGCGTCTCTGTCGCCGTTTGTATCTGCCGGCGTTAGGGAGTATCCGCGGGAGGAGGCGTTTAACGTTTTGAGGGGGGCCTCCGACCCCTACGAGAAGTTCAAGGAAATAGCCAGGGAGGCTAACGCTGGGAGGGTAAAGCTGGCGGAGCCTTGGGAGTCGTTGAGGGTTTTGATACTGCCGAAGCGGTCTGAGGAGGAGAGGCTTATGCGCGGAAGGGGCGCCGGGCTGTATTCTAAGTACCGCGGAGACGAGAACTACAGGCGCGCCCTCTTCTACGCCGTCCTTGCGCTGGAGGAGGCCTTCGGCGTCTACAGAACTGCGTTGGGAGAATACGCGAAGGGGCTTAGAGAGACGGTGCAGAGGGAGGAGGTGGTGGAGGGGTCGTTTATGCGGGTCAGGTACGTGGCAGACCTCGGACAGATAAAACAATTAGCCGAGAAAGAGGAGGCGGCCTTCAAAAACGCCTTGGGTACTCTCAGGGAGAGGCTGAACGAATATGCGCGCAGGTACGGTGTGGGAGACCTTAACGTCGAGGAGCGCAAGGCGAGTGAGCTGGCGGAGGCGACGGCGCCGGAGCTCTCCAGGTTCAGCGGCGTGAATTTTGGCGTGAAGGCTTACGCCACTCTTATCGCGTATAGGGAGCACGCGCTGGGCAGGAGGAGCCCCTACGGCGCGGCGGCCTGGCATTGGCTTGAGGTTGGCGGGTCGACTTGGCTCCTCTACTATACACCGAGTACGGCGTACCACGAGGCCGAGAAGACAAAGGCAGAGAGACCCACCGCTGTGGGGGAGATGGTGGCGGAGGCCCTCCGCCGCCTCTTCCTAAAGCCCGGCGCCGACCACCACCGCGGCTTCGTTGAGCTTCTGAGAAACGGCAAGCTGGTGTTGATATTTGATAGGGAAACCGAGTCGTCCTACGTGTTTAGGCTCTACAATGTGAAGGAGGGCGGCAAACTCGACGAGCTGGGCATAGAGCTGTGGATTTCAAAGGTGGGAGAGGGGGAGGAGGCGGGCATAACCTACACCTTGATCTTCGACATGAGCAGGTGGCGGGAGTTCTTTGTGCAGTGGCTTGAGGCGGCGGTGAAGGCGGCGGAGGAGGTTGGGGGGCGCTTGCTCGTCGAAGATCTTCTGCTGTACAAGCTGGGCTGGGTTGACTCCGACGTGGCGATAACCAGAAGGGGGAACAAGAGGGTGTTGGAGATGACCACTTCTCATTTGTGGCAGTTGGTTGAGACTCATGCCTTGTTCGGCTGGTCTGTTGTAGGGCTCCGCATGAACTTGACTCTGGAGGGGCCGAAGCTGGCGGTTACAGTTGAAGCACCCCTTGAGAACCTCGACGAAGCGATCAGAAGAAGCGCGGAGCGCGGGTGGCTTAAGATGTTGGGAACCAAGGCGGGGCTGGAGGACCTCATTCACGTGAAGAGCTGGGACGGTCTCAAGCAGTGGGTTGCTGACCACTGGGACGAAGTGATGGGTGCGGTTAAGAGGCGGCTTGATGGCGTTAAGGTGGGCTCCGGCTTTGACTTGGCTAGGGCGTTGGAGGAGTTGGAAAGGTTGAAGAGTAGACTCGACGACGACAAAATCGCGAGGGAGGTTGTAGCGCCGGCCCTTCTGCTTATTCAGGCGGAGAGGCTGGGCGTAAACGAGACAACGCTGAGGTACTTCGCCGCAATGGTCTCCAGCGCAATAGGCGGCGACGGGTATGTGTCCGTGGCACGGATAGATGTCGGTTTGACCAGCGGCAAGCGCACTTTTGCCTTGCTCTGGGGAACCGTCTTAGCGGCGTACGGCATTAAGGCGGAGGTGGAGAAAGCTAGGAGTGCGTTCCAAGTCATTGTGTCCGGCGGCGATGCCGTTAAGCTAGCCCGCCTCTACTTCCTCTTCGGACCTCCTCTGCTGGTGGGAGACGATAGGCTTAAGAACTACAAGCTGGCTGAAGCCGTAAGGCTAGGGGCCGGGGGAGCCCTCGGCGTCGGCTGGGAGGGGCTGAAGAAGACTAAAGGCGGCCGCGTAGCCGCCGACTTAACCATATCGGATAGTGGCGTCACCGTGAAGTACAATGTGTATCTGCGAAAAGACAACATCCTGCTCGAATTTCACTCGTCGAACTGGAGCCGTGTCGAGCTTGCGGCCCGGTTATTGAAGCTGGCAGGCGTCGACGCAGAGGTGCGGAAGCTGGAGGTGGGCGGCAAACACGTGTGGTACGTCTGGGCCACTACCGACAAGCTTGCGGCCGGCCGCAAAGAGCTTAGGAACTCCCTCGTCGAGATCGTTAGGGAGGCCATCGCAAGAGGCTGGGTTGACGCCGAAAAGGCTGAAGGTTGGCTGGAGAAGCTGGAGAGGGGGCGCGTGTTGAAGGAGGAATGGCCGAAGTACAAAGTGAGGCTGGTAAAGGGCGGGCTTGAGGTCAGGTTCGGTTCCACCAACCGCAAGAGCATAGAGCGTGAGAAGCAACGGCTTAAGGATATGGGGCTTGAGGAAGGGAAGCACTTCACGGTCAAGATGCCGAAAGGCAACAAGAAGGGCTACGTGTATATCCTCAGGGAGGGCTTGGCGCACGCCGCGTGGCTCTCCGTCTACGGCGAGGGGGAGCGGCGGAGACTTGCGGCGGAGTTTGTAGAGTATATACTCTGGAGGGCCAAGGAGAAGGGCAAGAAGGTCTATGAAAAAGCCAATAAGATCATAGAGGAGGGCAAGGCGAGAGACTGGTGAAAGGGGGGTGGGCTGGGGTGCCGAGCTTGATGAGAGCAGTGAAGCGCTACGCCGAGCTGGTAGAAGCCATAGAGAGATGGCTAGGGGAGACGGGCCGGTGAGCCCGCCCGCGGGCGGGGGGCTGAAAGGGACATCTTGTCGTATTAGCAATTGCGAGCACCACCTGCCGTGAGTTATATGTATTTTCACAGCTTTGTACCTGCACATACCCTACTTGTTAAAATATTGGAAAACTCCTGGAAAAATATAAAGAGATAAAATGGGAGACTTTTGAAAAAGTTTACCACTCCTCTTCCTCCTCCCACTCCTCCTCAAACTCCTCCCAGAGCTCCTCCTCCTCTTCCCACTCCTCCTCTTCCCGGTAGTACCAAATCGGCATAGGCCCCCCGAAAGCTTGATTTTATAAATATTGAGCCGCAAAACGCCGGTGAGGCGGGCGTATGTGCAGGGTCTTCTGCAGAGGCGCGTTAAGTACCGGTTCGACCTCCCCGTGCCGACCTCCATCAAGAGCTGGCTGGCTGAGGCCCGTCAAGAAGTGAGGACTTTGCTGGAGAGGGATTGGGAGGCCGTCATGTGCCCCGAGGCGGAGCTACCAAGCCTTGGGATGCTTCTTGTGGAGTGGCGGGGGGCCCATCTACCGGCGGATGTCTCCATCTGCGCCCCCGTGTCTCATCCCAGGCCGCCGCCGCTGGCCTACGACGTGCCGGTGGAGAGGGTGGACGTCTGCGTCGAGCCCATCGCCCCGGTCTTCCCGCCGGCTGAATACATAGCAATACATATCCCCTCCGTCAAGACGTTTGGAAGGATCAGTCTGCGGAGGAACTACGCAGTTGTGAAACACAGAGGTCTGCTCTTCGTGACTGAGGCTAGGCACGGCCCCGAGCCCAGAGGCGGCGTGGAGCTTTTGCTTGCGAGGTACCGTTGCGCCTCTTACGACTTGGGGGAAGCTTTGAAAAAATTAAAACGCATCCTCCGCGCGAGGTATTGATGCGGTACGTAGCCGTTGTGTGTCCCAGGTGCGGAAAGGCGAGCGGCGCCAGGGCCGACGCGAGGAGGCATCAATGCCCATACTGCGGCGCAGTTTTTCAGCTAGACAACGCCTCGGTGATTGCGGCGGGTAGCGCTAGGGCCGTGAGGGAGGCCGTGGTGAGGCACAACGCGGGCGGGTTTAGGCAGTTGCAGAAGTGATGTAAGTCTCGCCGTCAAATAAACTATTTTAATTTTGGTCGGTGCCGCGTCAATGCAAGTAGAGAAGTTTACAGTTGGCAACAAGACGTATCGTTTCTACAGCTTAAAGGCGCTCGAGAGGGAGGGATACGACGTCGGTAAGCTCCCGTACTCCATCAAGGTGTTGCTTGAAAACGTCATGCGGAACCTCGACGGGCGGGACATAACCAAAGACCACCTAGAGAGGTTGGCGAGGTGGAGCCCCAAGGCGCCTGAGGGGGAGGTCGCCATAAAGATCTCCAGGGTCGTGATGCAAGACTACACCGGCGTCCCGGCCGTGGTGGATTTGGCCACCATGCGGGACATCGCCATCAAGATGGGGAAGGACCCGTCAATCATAAACCCGCAGGTCCCCGTGGATCTGATCATCGACCACTCGGTGCAGATCGACTTCTGGGCATCGCCAGATGCGCTAAGGAGGAACCTTGAGCTGGAAATCCAGCGGAACAGGGAAAGGTACCGCTTCCTCAAGTGGGCCCAGCGGGCCTTTAAAAACCTCACCGTGTTTCCGCCGGGGACAGGGATCATCCACCAGGTGAACCTCGAGTATCTGGCGAAGGTTGTGATGACAGACGGCGACTTGGCGTTCTTCGAAACCCTCGTCGGCATGGACAGCCACACGACCATGATAAACGGCCTCGGCGTGGTGGGCTGGGGCGTCGGCGGCGTGGAGGCGGAGGCCGCCATGTTGGGCGAGCCCATCACCATCAAAGTGCCGAGGGTAGTCGGCGTCCACCTCTACGGCGAGCCGAGGCCCGGCGTCACCGCCACGGACATTGTCCTTGCCGTCACGGAGTTCCTACGCAAGGTAGACGTCGTCGACGCCTTCGTGGAGTTCTTCGGCGAAGGGGTCAAGAAGCTCTCCGTGCCGGACCGCGCCACCATTGCCAACATGGCGCCGGAGTACGGCTCAACCACCGGCCTCTTCCCCGTGGACGAAAACACCCTGTCGTACCTAAGAGCCACCGGCAGGCCGGAGAACCTCATCGCGCTGGTGAAGATGTACTACGAGCTACAGGGAGTCTTCGGCGGGGTCGAGGGGGCTGAGTACAGCCAAGTCGTTGAGTTCGACCTCTCCGCAGTGGAGCGCAACGTGGCCGGCCCCATCCTGCCCTGGCAGAGGAGGACGCTGGCGGAGGCGCCGAAGAGCTTCCACAGCTTCCTCCAGGAGAGGAAGAAGCGGACGGCTAGAAAAGTCGTCGAGATAGAAATCGACGGGAAGAGGACACAGTTTGGAGATGGAGACGTGGTCATCGCGGCTATCACCAGTTGCACTAATACAAACAACCCGTACCTCCTCGTCACAGCCGCGTTGCTCGCCAAGAGAGCCGCCGAGCTGGGGATAAGGCCGCCTCCCTACGTCAAGACCAGCTTCGCCCCGGGCTCCAGGGCGGCCGCCGAGATACTTGAGAGAAGCGACTTGCAGAAGTACCTTGACGAGCTGGGCTTCCACGTGGCGGCGTTTGGTTGCACCACCTGCATAGGCAACTCAGGTCCTCTGCCCGAGCCCGTCGCCAAGGCGATTAAGGAACACGACATACTCGCCGCCGCGGTGCTCTCCGGCAACAGAAACTTCGAGGCTAGGGTGCACCCAGACGTGCGCGCGGCCTACCTGGCGTCGCCGCCGCTGGTGGTTGCCTACGCCCTGGCTGGGACCGTCACCAAAAACATAGAGGTGGAGCCCGTCGCATATACGCAGGACGGCAAGCCGGTCTACCTCAGAGACCTCTGGCCGAAGCCGGAGGAGGTCAACCGGGTAGTGGAGGAGTGGGTAGACCCCAGGATCTACGTTGAGAAATACAGCAAAGTCGGCGAGCTTGTGCCCGAGTGGCAAGCCCTGGAGGCGCCCACCGGACTGCTGTACTCCTGGAGACCCGACGACACATACATACAGCCGTCGCCGCTGTTTGAGGGCGAGGTGAAGATAGGCGACATAGCAGGCGCCAAGCCTCTGCTTATACTTGGAGACAGCATAACCACGGACCACATATCACCCGCGGGCAACATAACCAAGGACAACCCCGCCGGGCAGTACCTGCAGTCGCTGGGCGTGAAGCCCTCTGAGTTCAACACCTTCGGCGCCAGGCGGGGCAACTGGCAGGTGATGGTACGCGGCACCTTCTCCAGCAAGGGGTACAAAAACAAGATAGGAAACCTAGACGGCGGACTCACCATAAAGTTCCCCGAGGGCAAGACGATGACGATCTACGAGGCCGCCGAGGCCTACAAGAAGGAGGGCACCCCCCTGATTGTGCTGGCCGGCAAAAACTACGGCGCCGGCTCCAGCCGCGACTGGGCCGCCAAGGGGCCGAAGCTCCTCGGCGTCAAGGCCGTCATTGCCGAAAGCTTCGAGAGGATACACAGGTCAAACCTCACCATGGTCGGCATAATACCAATCCAGCTACCGCCCGGCGTCACCGTCGACAGCCTCAACCTAGACGGGTCGGAGACCTTCGACATAGTGGGGCTTTCAGACGGCTTAGCGCCGGGGAAGGAAGTGACGATTAGAATACACAGGAAAGACGGGCGCGTCCACGAGGTGAAGGCAAAACTCGCCATATACACCTGGGCGGAGGTGGAGTACATCAAACACGGCGGCATCCTGCCCTACGTGCTGAAAAAACTTCTACAAAAAACTTAACTTCAGCTCATTTCTCTTCCCCCATGGAAAAGATCCTAGCCGCACTCCTCCTGTTACTCGCGGTGGGGTACGTCGGTATAAATTTTATAGGTCTTCCCCCTCTCCTGGTGGCTGAAAACGTGGTGCTGGCCGTGGCTTACGGGGCGTTTGCCTGGGCGGTGATGCGGAGGCCGAGCCGCGGCGTCTACGCCGCGCTTCTCCTAGTTGCGGCCTTCAACGCCGGCAGGGTGTCCCGCACGTTGTGGTCGCCCGTAGGGGGATTCGGCGGCCTCGCCGTCGAACATGTTCCGCTGTTTATCTACCTACTGGTGGTGGCTGTCTTGGCGTTGCTCGCCCTCGTCAAGAGGGGTTGAGTTGACCTAGGTGCACCAGGATCAACACGCTTCCTTTTAATAACTGCGCTAACTACTTGCCATGAAGCTACCAATTCTAATAATAAACTTCAAGGCCTACGGCGAAGCCGCGGGGCGCAGGGCCGTGGAGGTGGCGAAAGCCGCCGAAAGAGTTGCAAAAGAGCTCGGCGTAAACATAGCGGTGGCGCCAAACCACCTCGAGCTGGCGCTGGTGGCGCAGTCGGTGGAGATCCCGGTCTACGCCCAGGGGGCCGACGTGGAGGCACCCGGCGCATATACCTCCCACGTGGCCGTGGACAACATCAAAGCCGCCGGCGCCTCCGGCGTAATCCTGAACCACAGCGAGGCCCCCCTCAGGCTCAACGACCTAGCCAAGCTCGTGGCCCGGGCGAAGGCGGCTGGCCTAGACGTGGTGACTTGCGCCCCGGACCCCAAGACGAGCCTAGCCGCCGCAGCGCTGGGCCCACACGCCGTGGCGGTGGAGCCGCCAGAGCTAATAGGCACCGGCAGGGCCGTGTCGAAGTACAAGCCGGATACGGTTGTGGAGACGGTGCGCCTCGTCTCTACGCACTTCCCAGATGTGGCCGTGGTCACGGGAGCCGGCATAGAGTCGGGGGAAGACGTGGAGGCGGCGCTTAGGCTGGGCACTAAGGGAGTTCTGCTGGCAAGCGCGGCGGTGAAAGCCAAGGACCACTACCAGAAGATAATGGAACTCGCGAAACCGCTCGCAACCGCGTAAGCCGCCCGAAAACACGCTTCGTAAATCAGCTTACTGGCAATTATATTCGGCGCATCCAGAAGCCGAGTAAGAACAACTCCGCCGAGGTTCATATGCTTAATCCGATAGAAACCCCGCCGCTGGTGGTCCCTAGCCCCTACAAGCGTTTGAGGGACTCGCATCTTTCACAATTATCGCGATCCGCTTCAGATATCCTGTGGTTGCCAGATACGCCTCACCAATTATCAACTCAACGGGGCCTGGCGTCCTTCTCATACTCACAGCTCCCCGAGATCCCCCCAGCGTAGAAGATAGGATCGCGGCGGGGCCGCCTCAAGTGTCCGCCGCTCATCTGCCCCCGCTCCGGGGGAATTAACCGGTACTTGACGTTATAAGTTTTTTCAGAGGCTGTTTATGTAGTCAATCCAGAGCTCCAGGTCGCGGAGGTTTACCCTGTTTCTCACGCCTGTTTGATCCTCCACGTATGCCTCTGTCAGCCTCACCACGTCGCCCTCCACGACCCCCTTCACCACGAAACGCCTCCTCTCTCCGCCCAGCTCGGGGTCCGACGCGGCGTCTCCAAGGGTGGGTGTTGCGAATTCTATCTCCACCTCGCGCCCCCTCACCGCCACCTGGTAGCCTCCTTGTTTAAGCATCTCCAGCTTATTCAGCGGAAGCATGGATACTCGTATTTCATTTAAATTTTTGGCTAAGGTGAAGTATATTAGTAGCTCGCAGATTTTTCACATATGCTACCACCGGCAGTCCTACGTCAGCTCTACGTACAGGGAAGCTTGACAAACACGCCCGAAGGCGCCGCCTTCAAGCTCAAAAACTCGCTGGCCCCCGCCACGGTGATAGGCCTCGAAATTGCGGTAGACGGGCAGAAGGTGCCGCCGGAAAAGATCTTCATAGTAGCCGGAGGACAGAAAAGAGGGGTCTCCGAGCTGGCTTCTACAGGCCAGAAGTTCAACGTACGAGACGAGGTGACTGTGTTAATGGCGGGCGTCACGCTCCCCCCCGGCGCCCACAAGATAGACATCAAGGCCAAGACGAAGGAGTGGGGCGAGCTGGCTTTCGACATCACCGACACGCCGAGATAGAGAGAAACCGCGCCACGAACTCCTCCAACGTTTTTCTCAATTCCTTCAACACAGGGGTCAGCTCCGGCGTAGCCTGCGCCAGCAGGAGGGCGCCGGCCAGCGTCCGCACACCGGCAGAGGCCACCTTCACGCCGCCCCACTCCACCACGACGCTACCAATCGCCATGGTCCTCCCCCTGCTCTCAGCCGCCACCACGGCGTCTGGAAACGGGTAGGCTACATATGTCAAAGTCAAGGCGTGGCCGCTGTAGGGCATATACACCCTTCTGAGGAAGCGCCGCACAGAGAAAGGCCCCACGCCGTCGACCACCCTCCCCCACCTGGCACTCGCCTCGTCTATAAACGCCACGTGGCTTCTCAGCCAGGTAAAGAGGTCCCCCGCAGCGGGGCTGTACCCAAGTCCCAGAATCCTCCCCACCTCAAACCCCAGCCAGTCGTACAGCTCCATATAAGGCGCCACGAGGCCTACGACGTCTTCCACCGCAATGGGCCTCTCGTCGAACCCCTCGGCGGTTCTGCCCACAGCCAAGACGCCGCCCTCCCTAACTACGAGGGTGGCTTCTTGAAACCCGCGCCAAGGCTGACAGAGGGGGATCACGAACTCCACGGGGGAGAAGAAAGAAATGTTTTTAAACCAAGCCTCCCACGCGCCACATGCCCACTTTTAAGCTGGTGCTCTCAGACCCGATGTCCGGAAAGGCGAGGCAGTTCGAAATAAAGGACCCGCTGGCCCAGCGCTTTGTCGGCCTCAAAATCGGCGACGAGATAGACGGCACAGCGCTGAAGGACTTCATCGAACTGCCCAAAGGCGCTAAAGTCAAGATCACCGGCGGAAGCGGCGTCGAGGGGGCCCCCATGCACCCCGGAATCCCCGGGCCCGCAAAGAAATACGTCCTAGCAGATGGGCCTCCCGGCTACAGACCCCCCAAGAGAGGCATGAGGAAGAAGAAGCTCATGAGAGGCAACACGATTTCCGACTCCATAGTGCAGATAAACGCGGTGGTGGTGTACCCCGAGGGGTACGCGGGGCCGCCCGCCATCCCGCTGGGAGCTAAAGAACTAGAAAAAGGAAAGAAAACCGAAGAGGCCGCCGCCCAGTAGCTACTTCACTATAGACTTCGCGATTATTAGGGTCGTTGTGCTTTTGATCTTCGGCATCTTCCTGATCTTCTCGCTGATTAACTTCCTCAAGTTCTCGGCGGTGTCGGTCGAAATCCGCACCACAAGGTCGTAAGGCCCGTAAACAATCAATGCCTCCTTAACCTCGGGAATTTTAATCAACGCGTCCATCACCTCGTCTTCTGCGCCGATCTCCGTGTTTATGAACACAAACGCCTCCACCATAAATAGAAAATACGTCCCCCTATTTAAATATTCAGGAGTACAATTCTGAAAAACCACGAGAGAAAAGCCCGGCGGGCTTCGAGGGGCCTTTCCCTAACTGTCTAGCTCCTCCACGCACCCATCCGCGTTACACGCGTCGCCGGCCCCTCACAGCCCAGCTCGGGAAACCGCAACCCGTTAAAGCCACAAACCCTGTCTCACCCACCGGGCTCGTATATTAGATATACACATATATATAAATCTTTCTATCGCCGACACACTTTACATAGATATTAAAGACACAACTAAATAAAAAACAAGAAGACACGACACAGCCAACCCACCTACCACCACCTCCTCGGGCATGTAGAAAAGAGAAAAGCGCCCCTTCCCTAATTCGAATCAGATCTCACCCGCGTCAAGCGGGCATCAAAAGCACACAGGAATGCCCCGGCCGGGATTTGAACCAGGGTCGCGTGTACGGGCTACATAAAGCTGGCCACAGACGATAATTTTAAGGCCGCCCTCAAGCAGAATAAGAATGTCATAACTGTGACGGGCGTCGTGATGTATCTCGAGCTGGTGAGCGGCAGAGGCGGCTCCCTCGTCGCTAAATACTTCACCCGCAACTTAGGAAATGCACTTGCCGTCGCAGACAAACTCAAGGCGGCCGGGCTTAGGCCTAACATCGTAAGGTCTAACGCCAACTACGTGGTGTACATCGCCTCGGCCGACCTCTTGAAGTCGGCGGGGAGGGACGAGACCGTCAGAAAAGCCATAGCGCTGTATCTCGCCGATAAGGCGAAGAACGGCACGACGAGACAGAGGGAGATCGCGGAAAAGATTCTAAAGAGGAACCCCCTTTTTCAACCAATGGCTTTCTGCATCCTTAAAGCTGGCATCGCTATGAATAGGTTGATATCGAATCGAAACGCCTAGCCTAGCATACATGTGGAACCAACAACAGCAGACTTGCCGAATTGAACATATGTTCCATTAGACGGTACGGAAAACGACATGGTGCCCCGGCCGGGATTTTTAGGCGGGTTCTCCCCTGAACCCGGGTCACGGGCTCGAGAGGCCCGCATCCTTGACCGGGCTAGACTACCGGTTGGGGTAGCCGGCGCTGGCTACGGCCCCCGTGACGTCGCCGGAGCGACCTTGATTACTGGCGCGTTTAAAAATTTTTCGTCTTTAGACACGCCGCCGGGCGCGGCGCGAATATATTAAAACCTTGGGGAAGAGTTAAACATGGAGGTTATAACTAAGTATCTCGAGGGCGTTCCTCTCATAACGGTGTTTGTGGTTGATGTCGGCGGGGTCAGGTTTGCGGTTGACCCAGGACCGGCGGCTCTCCACTCCCCGCTGGATGTTGACGCGGTGCTCTGTACGCATATACACCTAGATCACTGCGGCTCCGCCGGCCATTTGGCGAGGCCCACCTACGTCCACGAGAGGTATACCAGACACGTGGCAGATCCTTCGAAGCTGTATGAAGCCAGCAGGTCGTTGCTGGGGGTTTTTGCAGAGAAGTTCGGCCGCCCGTTGCCTAACGAAAAGGTGGCGGGGGTGCCGGACGGGGCCAGGCTTTTCGATGTGTTCGACGCCGTACACACCCCCGGCCACGCGCCGCATCACGTCATGTATTACCACAGAGACCGCAAGACGCTGTTTGTGGGAGACGGGGCAGGGGTGCACATCCCGGAGCTCAGCGCCGTTATTCCCACAACGCCGCCGCCATTCAGGCTCGACCTCTACCTGCAGTCCCTCGACAGGTTGCGCGGCCTCGACGTAGATGTGTTGTGTTACCCGCACTACTCCTGTACACGCGACGTGGAGCTCCTGAAGAGACACAGGGAGCAGGTGGAGGCGTGGGTGGAGGCTCTGCGGGGGCGTCTGGATCTGCCGGTGGACGAGGCCCTGCGGTTGCTGGCAAAGGAGGATGAAAACGTCGCCAAGGTGCTGGAGGCGGGCGGCCTCTACCTAGACTTCTACCTCAGGTTCAGCGTGTTGGGCTTTATGGAGTATCTCCGTCAAAGCGCCTCCTCCTCGTAGGAGGCGGCCACAGCAAGCAACACGTCTTCGTCTCTAGCCGCGATCTGGAGACCCACGGGGAGACCTGAGGCGGGGGCGGGCACCGATATCGCGGGGTGCCCCGTCAAGTTGAAGAGCTCGGTATACGCCAGGAGCCTCGGCCTCACGGCAATGCTCGCGGCCTCCTCTATCGGCACCGCCTCGGTGGCTGTGGTGGGCGACACCACCACGTCGTATCTCTTGAGGAGAGAGCTGAAAAACTGGGTGGCCTCCTCCTTGACCCTCTTGGCGGTTATGTACGCCACGGCGGGTAGCGCGACCCCGGCGCTGAGCAGAGTGGCGACGTCCCGGCCCATATAATCCGCGGCGCTTCGCAGGTAGTCGTAGTAGTTGGCCGCGGCCTCCGAAAGCAAGATGGCGGCCCTCGCTGAGGAGTACCTTGCGGCGTCTATAAACACCTCGTCCCCCAACCCGCCGATGCCCTCCAACGCCTCCACCGCCCGCCAGAAGGCCTTCTCCACATATTTAGTCGGCTCCGCCACGCCCATCAACACGGCGAATCTAAACCTCCTGAGCGGGGTGAGCTGCTGAGGCGCCCACCCCACCGCCGACAGCATCCTCACCAATTCACGGACCGACCGCGCAAAGAAGCCCACGTGGTCTAGGCTCTGCGCCAGAGGGTAGACCCCCTCCATGGGCATCTTGCCATAGGGCGGCTTGTAGCCCACGACGCCGCAGAGCGCCGCGGGTATCCTCACAGAGCCCCCCGTGTCTGTGCCGATGCCCAAATCCGCCACTCCTATCGCCACCGCACCTGCGCTACCCCCACTGGAGCCCCCAGTTATGCGGGAGGGGTCGTGGGGGTTCTTAGCAGGTCCGAAGTGGGGGTTTACATTTGTTGCGCCCAGCGCCAGCTCGTGCATATTTGTCTTACCTAGCACCACCGCCCCCTCGGCCATGAGCCTGCGGACAACCGCCGCCGTTTTGTCCGCAATCCTCCTCATATACGGCGCACCGTTTGTCACGGGCATGCCGGCCACCTCTATGCTGTCCTTAACCGCCAACGCGACCCCGCACAACGCGCCGCATCTCCCGGCCTTCCTCAGCAAATCCACCTCCTCAGCCGCCCTCTCGTTTAGGAAGAGGAAGTAGTTCAAGTCGGCGCGCCGCCGCGCTTCCTCCACCTTCTTTGCCACCTCGCTCATATCAGCTGAAGACCCCTCAGAATCGTCGCCACCAGGCGCCTCACCTCCTCCACGTCAGGCGGGGATATGTCAAGGCTTTTGAGAAGAGACTCCACGTAGTCCACGACAAGATCTACACGTTATTTAAATTCCTCTGCCGTCTGGCGGCAGGTGGTGGCATAAAAAAGCTTCTCCGATATCCAGTTCGCCTGGGACCCCACGTAGTCCGCCTTCTTTCTCAGCTCGTAGTCGCGGGGCTCCAGCGAGAGGAGGTCTAGGTAGAGGCTCTCCACGGCCTCCTTCAGCCGCCTAGCCGCCTCCACGTTTTTGCGCAGTAGCTCCTCGGTGGCTGAGCGGCCCAGCTCCCCGGCCACGTCTGCTACGCCCATTAGGTAGGTGTAGACGTCTACCCCCAGCTCCTCTCTGCTGGGTAGGCGGCCCTCCTTTGCGAAGAGGTAGAGGGAGAAGGCCTCCACGTATTCCTGGAGGCCCGTCGCGGCATTGCCGTAAAACATGGGCCACTCCTCAATCATCTTCTTGAGCTTTGCGACCACCTCCTCCATGTCGTGGAGAGCCTTCTCCGCGGCGGCCATGTCCCTCCTAATCACGGAATAGACCACCGCCTTGGATAGCCTTGCCGCCTTTATGGAGGTCTGCACCACCTCGTCTTTGACCTGCTCGTACCTCCTGAGCTCTTCGTATAGGGCCTTCGTGTGTAACATGGCGTGGAAAAAATCTGTATTTAAAAGAACCAGGCCAGGGCGATGAGGGGCGAGAGCAGGAGCATGGGGAATGGGAGCGCTGGCCCGTAGCCCCACCGCTTGAGGAACACCTCAACCGTCAGCATCAGGCCGAAGTATATGAGCACCGCGCCGAGGCCCACCGCGATCAGCGCCGTGTCTCTGCCGTATTCCACAAGCCGCATCGCCAAGAAGGACAAGGCCATGGAATACACCACGAAGTCGCCCACGCCTAGAGAAAGCGTTTTGAGCCTCACCACGAAGCCGAACAAAGGCGTGTCGGCCTTCCCCCCCTCCCCGCCGCCCGCCGAGGGGGGAGACATCTCCCTGCTCCTCCTCACCATCTTCCCGAGGAGCCCCTTGCTGACCATCACGTAGTCGTAGATGGGGAGGGCGGCTAGGAGCGCCACGACGGTGGCCGGCGGCAACAACTGCACAAACATGGCCCCGGCGAGGGAGCCCAAGAAGCCGAGGAGGAGATCCCCCCTCTTCCTCCGGAGCAGAAACACGGTTAAGGCCCCAAAGAGGAGGGAGGCCCACATGAGCCTCACGGCGTTTACCTCGTCAATGAAGTCCGCCCTGTAGTACATCATCACGTAGAACTGAAACACACCGACGGAAAGCACGAACCAGATGAAGGAGAGGAA
>Ga0209670_100455_pt1 | contig 24557 bp, 26 predicted proteins | sample PerSpoBPS_BMetaG_FD_184741 | JGI IMG/M metagenome (GOLD analysis project Ga0209670, IMG submission 184741) | Thermal spring microbial communities from Yellowstone National Park, Wyoming, USA - Perpetual Spouter B (PS_B) MetaG (SPAdes) (version 3) | ecosystem: Environmental > Aquatic > Thermal...
GAGATGAGGTTTTGGACAAGTTCCACGAGATAATGATGGCGCTGTACATGGAATACGTAGAGATAAACGAGACGTGCGACCGCGGGTGTCCGCCTGAGGCGGCACAGAAGCTGGAAAAACTAGCGACGCTGGAGCTGGCCACGTACATCATTTACAAGCTATTCCAAAGACAGAGAATTGACAAGAAAACCGCCGTTGCAGCGCTTGAGGAAGTAGCGGACGAAATCCTCTCTGGATGACCAATTCCAAACTATAGACCAGGTCTCCTGCTGTCCATCGCATATGAGGTGGCATAGGCTTGTCGCGAGAGCCGCAGTGGTACGCACGCCGTACCGGGGCTAGAGAATGGCTGCATCCATGGCGCCGAGATAAGCATTTTTGAGATCCCTGTCTCGGGCAAGGTCCAGCCGCGGGAGCCGTCGCTAATAGTGATAGTAGTACAGCTTCAACAGAGCTATCCTGCACTCTTCGCTGTTTAAGTCGACGCAGTTCTCATAGACTGCATGGGAAAGTTGTCGAAGTAGGGGCTCCCTAAATCTCGCGGAGCCCCACAGGCCGTGTAGCCTAACTGCGTCCGCCCTCCCCTCCACAGCCGCCAGCAACGTGAAGGCAAACTGTGCCGAAGGGTATTTAGGCGCCAGAACCTCCACTAGGGTTTTCCCATCCACCTCCAGCAAGAGATGCGCCATCTGCGTCTCGCTTTCTGTTTTAAATTTTAGTCTCAGTTTCTTCTTTATTTTCGATCTCAATATCTCGGCGGCTATTCGATTGCCTGCGGCGGCCTTTACGGCGTTAACGCAGTCTTCCGCCTTGGATGAGACGCCAGTGTGGTCTTTGGTCTTGGATAATTGCCCGCACATCCTCAAGGCCTCGTCTTTCTGCAGACGGCTAGCCAGCATCAATAAAGCCGGCTGAAACTCCCGTAATATATGGCGTCGGTGTAGTTGACTTTCGCGATCTTGCCGTACGCAACCATCGTCAAGTTCTCCTCCACCCAGTAGAGCCCGCTGTCAACCTGAGTGTACCAGTAGCCCGGGTGCCTCCCCTCTGCGTCGTAGCAACTGTACAAGTTCGTGCGGGCGAGGTAGCTTAGAGATGGTGTTTCTATCTCGTCTCCGACCAAAGAGTGTCGGAAAAATAACCAGGATTTTAAACACGCGGTTACTGCTCTGGAAGCTTGGTTACGCCGTCTACGTAGATCACGTTAAACGGCATCGTGTCTAGTCGGCGGTCGACCACCCTATCCACATTATATGTGTCGATAACGACGTAGAAATAGTAGCCAACATCGGAAGACGGTGACTTCCGCACGAAATTCTTCCAGCCCATTTTGATCCTATTGAGCATGTCGGAGAAGGTGGCGCTGGGATCTGTGCGGGAGTGGAACTGCACCACGGGTACGATCGAGTCGGCATTGAATGGATCATCCCAACTCGTACCTATTGCGGCGAAGGAGACGTCGAAGCCTGCGTTTTTAAGTAGGGCGGCTAGCGAGAGGGCGTAGAGCGTCCGTATGTATAACTTCAACTGCTGCTGTGGAAAGAAAGCTTCTGAGTTGAGTTGGCGCATAACCTCGTCGGCGAGCCGATGCCGGTTTTCAAGCCAATAGTTATATATGGCGAAAAGACGGAAGAAGTCGCGAGACGGCGTGTCAGGAGTCCCCACGACGTAGGGCGTAACCGGTTGTGGGGGTTCGTTGTCGTAGTAGCGCCAGGTCTCGGATACTCGACGCGTGACTTGAAACTCATCGACGTCGCGTCCAAGGTCGTTGTAGATGACTAATACATACGTCCCGTCGTTTGGCGGCTTAAATTTGACGTATCCACGGCCAGACGCCAGCGGAGTACCGCCGGACTCTTCTTCCCACGTCTCAAACTGGTCAGGCGTGAAAAAGGCGATGTAAAGAGGCTCAGAGGTCGAAACCTCTATGGTTTGGTAACTATAAAGTGAAAGGTTATAATGGTTGAAGTAATTGGAAGGTAAGGGATCTTCCATGTAGATATATGTCTCTACGAATGTCCATGTGTCGTTGACCTGTGGCGCTGTTAGCGTGATTTTGTTTAGAAGGGCCTTTGCCTGCTGCACCAAGTCATAGCCGGCGTACACTTTCTTCCTTAGCCGTTGACAAGTGACGTCAAGTAGCGCCAGCTGGCTGACCAACTGGTCCTTCTGGGCCTCAAGTAGCGCAACCTGCTCCTGCGCCTCTCTTAGTTGCTTCTGTATCTGCTCCAGCAGGTTCTGTAGTTGTTTCTGTGTCATGGCTAGCTTAGTTTGAGTATCTTTTAATTGATTTTGAGCGTCCTGTAGTTGTTTCTGGGTTTTGACTAGTTGTTGTGTTGTTTTTGAAGTAGCGATAAGCTGCCCTCCGGCTGTTGTGTGAGATAGTTCACTTGTCTCGTTAGGAGCTTGGTGTCTTCGTAGGCACCAAACCACAGCACAGCGAAGACCGCCGCCAGCAGAACACTCACAACCAGCCCGGCGATCAAACCTGTGTTTGTTTTCATGATTTATTGATAAAATAATGCTCTTAAATGTTGCCTTAATTGCTAATTAGTGCAACATGGCCTAGGCAGAAAAGCCGCAGTGGTTGCCGCTAGGACTGCGGAACCGGGGTGGGTGTTCTTGAGGGATCCCGCCGCGGCTAGTTGATGTCTCGCTGTAAGGTACTGCATGCCGACATGTCCTACGTCGTGATGATCCCGGCAGATGCCGCCAGAGAGGCTGGGACACGAAGTGTCGAGTCCTGTTCGGCGCAGAGGCGCGACGCACAGCCGTAGACCTCGACAGACCAAAGGGACGTCTGGGCGCCTTCTTCGAAGGGGAGCCACGTCGCTGATAATCCTGAGGAGGCCGTCGAGCTGGCGGGGCGGCTGGCACGGCTCCAGCTGCCGGCTTAACGAGCTGTTCCGACCACGGACGTTGAGATGAGACCCTCAGCTACGCAAATCCCGAGGATGAAAAACGCCACAATCCAGGGTGCTTGAGAGTCATGAGAGATATGGCTTGTGCAAGACGATCCGCCGACGACTCAAACGTCTCTTGTCATGCTACGCGAAAATCTATGCCCTAAGAAGACGTCAGTTGCGCCTTGAAGCATTCCTGACCCCCGCGGTAGCACGCCGCCGGCCTCATGCCAAAAATAGACTTAATGGCGCTAAATGCCTTTGGTTAGGCAGGGGTGGCACGTCTGAGCTATTCCTCTCTCGTATAGGGGCTCCAGCCTGGGTAGTTTGTAGTAGCGCTCAAGAACCTTGTAGGACACGATCTTTTTCAACAACACGTACGCCATCTCCCTAGCTAGCCCTTCGGGTGTCGGGGTATAGCCAGTCCTCCTAGAGTGCTCTTCAACAACTAACAATATCATTCCTAAACCTACCACCAGGGGCTGTAGCGTCTTGGATGAGTGGCGCTAGGAAATCCATGAAGCCTCTGAAATCCTCTATCAGAACCTAGTGTAGCTCTTGCCTTCTCTCCTTGACTCCAAACTTTTTAGCGTATATCCCCGTGCGTAAGGTTATGCGCAAATTCCCGTGGATGGCTGAGGTGGTGAGGCAGAGACCCATGAGCATCCTCAACCCCTACACGGTGGAGGTGTATGTGGCAAAGGACGGCTCTGAGGTATGCCTCTCCCTAAACCCGCCCAAGGCCTTCTGCGCGCGGGACGGAGCCGTGAAGGAGGTGCGGCTGGAGATGGAGTTTAAACGATACGAAGTGTATGAAGAGAAGATTAGGGAAGTGTACCGCCCCAAAGGCCTGCTGGCATTCAGCACGGCGGCGAGAGAATATGTGAAGCTAATCTAACCGCTATTTCCTCACCTCTTTTCGAAAGCTTTTTATATCGAAAATCAGCATTTTAAGCCGAAAAGGCTGGCTGAGGTGGCTACCTGCCTTAGAATTAGGTGGTTCACGTCTTGTCGACCTCGGCGTCGAGGACGTTGGCGAGTTCTACTGTTTTCTTGTACTTTTCACCGCCGGCAGATACGAAGACGACTCGTCTCTCTACCCTAATGGCATCGGGGTGGCTCTCCACCAGCCTATACGTGTCCTCAGCCACCTGCCTGCTCCTCAGCTCTTCCTGGGCTAACTCTGGGCGCTTCCAGATATTGACTCTGCGTATAACATCTGGGCCGAACATGCGGATTAGCTTCTCAGCCACCCTCAACGGGGCCTCTATCTCCCCCCGTTCGTAGCGGTATACGGTCTCTCTGGCCACACCCAACTCCTCCGCCAGCGCGCCTAGGCTCATCCCCGCCTGCTCCCTCCGCTCCCTGAGTTTTCCTCCGTCTATCATTGCGGTAACTGCGCCGCGGCTTACTCTAAACGTGGGCTCCTCCCCGTTTAGGATATCTGTAAACGTTGAAAGCGACATGAACACAACGTCGTCTTTTACGTAGACCACGCCCCTTTGAAGTATCTGCCTCCTGACGCCGGAGACAACGCATATGCTTGACACGTCGGCGTATTTGCTTATCAGCTTCAGGTCCTTTAACGCGCTGTTGGGGACGTCCTCCGCGTCTGAAGCCACCTTCAGCAGATACTTCTTGTCGTCGAACCTCGCCACTAGGGTGTAGGCGTAGGGCCTGCTGACGTCTATGAACAACTGCTCCCCACGGCTCCTAACTATGTTAAGCGTCGCCTGCAGAAGCTTCTCCACTAAAAGTCCATATTATCCAGCTTAAAAAATTAAAACGGTTATATCTGTTCATATACGGTGAAGAGACCTGGCAAGGCCTACAGATGACGAATCACTTCATGCGCTGACTAAGTTTATATGGCACTGGAATCCTCCTTCACGTGAAGCGCATTAGGCTCAGCAACAGAGAAATAAGGGAGCTACGCGAGGCGAATAGGTTCATGGCGCCGGTTCTGGAGGGGGCCGACGTGGTAGAGATTGCGCCGCTGTCAGAGAGAGAACACCTATACTTAGTTGACGGGGAGGCGCTTTTCCTAAAGATAATCCATAATGTGGGGGAGTACTTAGTGCCGACGCTTTTCCTCATATACAAGTCTGCAAAAGGGAAGTCGCTTCCGCCGTATCCTAAGGTGGTGGTTGACGCCGGCGCCGTAAAGCCGATAATCAACGGGGCCGACGTCATGCGGCCCGGCATAAAGGAGTTCTTAGGCGACTTCGGCAAGGACGACGTGGTGTTTGTAACAGACGAGAAGGGACGTGTGATAGCCGTCGCGGTTGCCCTATATTCAAGGCAGGAGATGGAGCAGATGCAGAAGGGCAAGGTGTTGATAAACCTACACCACCTCGGCGACAAGATATGGCAGACGTCGCTAGAGCTGTTCAAGGAAAAAACGTAGCACCTCTCTAAAGGCGTCTTCACATAGGCACCTCCTGTATCCACGTAACGCCCCTAGGGGAAGCTTGAGGCCAAGCCTGGAGAGCCCGTTGGCGACCTGGGTCACGTTACTGCCGCCGCCGACAGTCGCAGACTCGAAATCGATTATCACGGGGAGATCCCTCTCCACCAACACGTGTCTCTCGAGCCTAGCCAGCTCGTTGTGGGAGATACCTACTCTGTCTAGTCTGAAGGCTTGGTCAAGGAGCTCCTTCACGAATGCGCGTTTTTTCTCGTCGTCGGCGGTCTTCCACCATTTGTCTACGTGAACCCCGTCTACGTAGCGGTAGGCCACCACGTCACGGGCGTAGACGTAGATCCTCGGCCCAACCCCTGCCGCGTTTGCCAGATGTAGCAACTGCCCCTCGGCGGCTAGGCTGTCCCTCGTTGCGTCGCCGCGTCTAAGTTTACAAGCCAGCTCCATCTGTCCTGCGGCGGGTCTACACCTAAAGACAACGCTGTTTGTGCCCTTCCCGACCACGGAAACACCGTTTATCAACAACCCGCCGCCCTCCACAACCTCGAGTCTGAGTTCGGCTAATTGTCGGTACACACGTATGGCGTGTTGCACGCCGCCGCCTAGAGTCAAGAGGAGGATCCTTAACGCATCCACTCGTCTGTTGGCGCCTATGTTTTTATACCTCCTCCCTACGGCGGAGCGTGGAAAAAGACGTGGTAAAGAAAATAGCGCAGCTGGTCAGGGCAGGGGCTACCCTCACCTCTTACACATGTCCTGCATGCGGCACTGTGTTAGTGCGGCTCAAGACCGGCGAGCTGTACTGCGCCAACTGCGAGCGGGCGGTTGTCCTAGTCAAGACGGAGGAGGAGGCTCAACAGGCGCTGGAGGTGATACAGCTACGGGAGGTGAGGAGGATAATATTCGACAAGATACTCCAGCTGGGAAAAGAGCTGGAGAGGCTGTCGGCATCAGAAATGATAGACCACCTACGCTCCATGTCGCTTCTACTGGACATCTACGAACGCCTCAGCCGCGTCCATGTGGAAACCGCCAAGGCTACCTCCTAGATAGACTGGCAAATAGGCCGGCCAGCAGTATGTGGGCCAGCGGCGAGAAGTGAGCGGCGTAGAAGCTGTAGAGGGTGTGGTTGCCTGCCAGATACACCAGCCAGTACCCGCCGTATGTTGAGAGGTAGAGGGCTGACACGTCGTCTCTTTTGTAGAGGGCGTATGCAAGCGCTACTAGGTAGGCGGGGGTCCCGCTGGCGTACACGTCGGGGTTTATGTAAATCGCGAAGCTGTTTTGCATAAACAACCAGTCGAGGGGCGTGGAGGCGGTGGGGCCCGGCGGTCTGGAGGTGGTGTGCCACGATATGGCCCCCAATATTTCGCGGGCCCATCTCTCAATCCCTAGATGCCCCGCTATGGGGATGTTTACAAGCAGAAAAATAGAGACCGCCATGAGGAGGACGGCGGTGAGCTCCCTAAAGCTACGTCTTGCGTAGAGATATATGAGCCCGAAGACGGGAAACGCACCTGAGTACTTAACAGCGGCGGCAAGCCCTAGCGCAGCTCCCGTGGCCAGGAGCCGTCTAGACAGGTGGAAATACGCGAGGAGCGCGGTGAAGAAGGCTAGGTATATATCAAGCATGGCGATACTTGCCATGGCCCTAAACGTGTTGTCGAATAACATGAGGGCGCTTGCGACAAGCGCCCAGAGCCCCCCCGCCAGCTTTCTGGCAGCGAGGAAGACGAGGAGCAACGTGGCGGCGCCTAGAGCCATTGAGGGCAGTCTCCAAAAGATCGGCTCGTCCCTAACCGCCTCCACGGCGGCGATCACGTATTTAGCCAGTGGGGGGTGTTCCAGGTTGTAGTAGCTCAAAATTCCTTCTTTATCTGGGTACGGAAAGCCCCTCCTAATGTAACAGGTCACGTCGCCCTCTACAGTGACGGCGTCGATGTTGACGTATTCCTTCACAACCTTGCTCTCGTTTGTTAAACAAGTCTTCGTGGTTGTGTAATACGGCGAGTTGGCCGACACGCCGAAGAAGTCGTGGAGGATGTTGCGAGCAGACGTGACGTACCACACCTCATCGGAAATGTAGCCGTTGCCCCCCGGCAAACCGTCGGAACCTGGAAGCGAGGCCACGGAGTAAGAGAGATATATAAACAACGCCACGATCAAGACTAAAATCACATGGACGTATCTCATCAGAGGACGGTTTTGTTTGGTTTAAAAAAGGCTCAGCGCTGCATACCCCACTCACCTCTCGTAAGCGGTCGTTGTCATCACAGATTTAAACCTTGGCGGAGATAATAAAGGTGATGTGGTGGTTCTTCGTGGAGCTGTGACGACGCCCCTACCCAGCTGACTATGCCTTGCTTATCGCTATGCGGACCTTCTCGCCTGCGATATCCCACTCCCTCCCGTTTGCCGCGTTTCCCACGGCGATCTCCACCGCGCGGGTCTCCCTAAGCAAGTAATCACGGAAGGTCTCCACGGCCTTCTTCACGTCTTCCGACGATGTGCCTATCTCAACCCGTATGGCGTCGGTTATTTCGAGACCTGCCTCCTTGCGCATCACCTGTACCCTTCGTACAAGCTCCCTGGCGAGGGCCTCGTAGTATAGCTCGGGCTCCAGCTTGCCCGGTATACAAGCCTCTATGCCTCCCTCCGCGGCTTTTACGTAGTCGGTGGGGCAGTCACCCGCCTTTACCTCCTTCACGTTGCCTAGATACTGCAGGTGCTCTCTATATTTCCAGACGTGGTTGGCGCCTCTCACGTAGGCCTCCCGTATTGGCCACCTGAGCTTTATTCCGGCCCTGTTCCTGGCCTCTGCCAGGGCTGAGAAGGCCGTGAAAAGCTCGCGGAACGTCTCCAGTAGTTCCTCGTCCACAGGCCCCGCGGCGGGGTATTGGGCCAAGTGTACAGACTCCGGCGCGTCCTTCTCATACTTCTTTACGTATGTCTGCCAGAGGTACTCAGTTATAAACGGCACAAGCGGCGAGCCGAGGATCAGCACGTTTTTAAGGACGTGGTGCAACACGGCGTAGGCAGCATATTTGTCGGGGGTCGGCTCGTCGGACCAGACGCGTCTGCGGAGGAGTCTTATGTAGCGGTGGCTCAAGGTCTCCACTACGAACTCCCGCCAGAGGTTCGCGGCTTTGTGGAACTCGAAGCTCTTCATGTGTTTCGTGAAGTTTTCGATGAGGAGGTTGAGCTCTGAGAGCAACCACCTGTCTTCGTCGAGGGCCTTGTCTAGCCACCTCTCCAGCGGGTGCTTCTCGGCTGAGAAGCCGTCCAGCGACATGTAGGTGTCGGCGAACTTCACCACGTTCCACAGTATGTTGAGGTCGCCGGTCACGTGTTTAACCTCATCTGGGTCGAAGGAGAGGTCCTCCCAGGGCGCCGCCTTTGAGAGTATGTAAAGCCTGACGGGGTCAGCGCCGTATTTCTCGAAGAGGTCTTTGGCCCACACCACGTTGCCCCTGCTTTTAGACATCTTCTGCCCGTGTTTGTCCAAGATAAGACCTTGTATCAATACAGTCTTGTAGGGCGCCCTGCCTGTGTAGAGGACGGAGGTGGCTAGGAGGGAGTAGAACCAGCCCCTCGTCTGGTCGATGCCCTCGGTCACGAAGTCGTAGGGAAAGAGCCTCCCCCAAAGCTCCTTGTTCCTCTCGCCGTCTACGGCGGCTATCCAGGCCACCCCGCTGTCTAGCCACACGTCCATGACGTAGGGCTCTCTGACCCATTCGTCGCAGTCCGGCGTCGAGATCTTGACCTGGTCTATCCACGGTCTGTGGACAAGCTTGAAGTCGTCCACCGGCGGGAGCTCCCTTGCCAGTTTCTTCAGCTCCTCCAGCGACCCCACGACAAGTATCCTCCCGTCTTTCTTACACCTCCACACAGGCAAGGGCGTTCCCCATACCCTGCTCCTCGAGATGTTCCAGTCCTTTGCGTTTTGCACAAACACGTCGAATCTGTCTCTGAGCTTTGCAGGCACGACGTTTACTCTTTGTAGCTCTGCGTACATCCTCTCGCGGATGCGCGAAATCGCGATGAACCACTGCCTATCTGCGCGGAGGATCAGCTTAGACCCGCAACGCCAGCAGTGCGGGTACTCGTGCCGTATCTTCTCCTCGTAGACGAGGAGCCCCTTTGCCCGGAGGTCCCTTATCACCTCCTTATCTACGTCGTAGACGTGTTTACCCTTGTATCTGCCCCCCACCTCGTTGTATATCCCGTTTATCTCCACGCTGTTTGTAACTGCGAGGCCATATTTCTTAGCCACCTCGAAGTCCTCAGGCCCGTGACCCGGCGCGATGTGGACAAGACCTGTGCCCTGCTCCAGCGTCACGAACTCCGCCGCGACAACCACGTGGGGTCTCGACGCCCTCTCGGGCACTTCCTCCACAAGCGGATGGACGTAGCGCAAGCCGGCTAGCTCGGAGCCTCTCTTTGTCTCCGCTATACGCCAAGATTTAACGCCGAATTTCTGCATTAACGCAGACGCCAGCGCCTCGGCCACCCACCAAAACTCCCCGCCCTCGACCTCGACCTTGGCATATGTGTGGTCGGGGTGGACGGCCACCGCCTCGTTGTCCACCAAGGTCCATGGCGTCGTGGTCCAGATAACGAGGAATTCGTTAGCGGGGCCCTCCACCCTAAACTTGACATATATAGAGGGGTCCTCCCTCTCATCATAGCCGAGGGCTACCTCGTGGTCGCTCAGCGAGGTCTCGCAACGCGGGCAGAACCAAAGCACCCGGTAGTCCTCGGCCAGTAGTCCCTGTTCATGCGCCTTCTTAACCACGCGCCAGGCGTACTCTAGGTACCTTGGCTGTCTAGTCTCGTAGGCGTTTTCTAGGTCGAGCCAAAGCCCCAGCTTCCTGGTGCCCCACTCCCTCCAGTGGACTAGGTACTCGTCCACAAGCGCGTTGCAGGCAAGCGCAAACTTCTCAAGGCCGTACTGCTCAATATCTTTCTTGCTTCGAAGCTTGAGCCTCTTCTCCACCTCCCACTCCACGGGCATCCCCTGCATATCCCACCCGCCCTGAACCCACACGTCGTAGCCCAGAAGGCGGTGGAACCTCAGCACGACGTCTTTATAGGTGCGCCCCCTTATGTGCCCCACGTGGGGCATCCCGTTAGTCGTTGGAGGACCTTCAAGAAACGCAAATATGGGGCCGTTGCCCCGCACCTTCCACTTCTCAAATACCTTGTTCCGTTGCCAGTATTCAGAAACCTTTGCCTCTACCGTTTGCGAATTGTATACGGTTAAGCTCTTAAAATCCCCATCGCCCATCGGAGGGCGTGATTATTTGATTTAAAATCATTTTGTCGGCTAATCTCTCAGCTTGACGTCTCATCGGCGGCTTGTCTCCTCTAGCCACCTCTCTATGACGTCCGCGAGTTCGGCATAGCGTTTGAAGCCTTCTAAATGTTTTTTACTAAACATTATAATTATGGTGCCGTCCTTCATGCGGTACACCCTCGGCCTCCTCCCCGTCAATGCCTCCACCAACGCCGAGAGCCTCTCCGCATCCGCCTCCCTGCCTCCCGGCGCGTCTGCCCTAGCCGCGGCGCGTCCCTCAGCTTTGTTGGTTCTGACGTGTCTGCTGTATGTTATCTTGTATTCGCGCCTTACGCCGTCTACCTCCGCTGTTATCCTAATAATCAGCAAGGGCTTGCCGCCTTCACTCTTGTCGAACTCGGCACCCCCGCCTATGACCTTCACCACGTGTTCTCTGCCACCCACCTTTACCTTCTTCTCAAAGCCCTCCAGCTTCAGGGAGCCCCTAGACCTCCCCTCCTCTATGATCTCTCTGACTTTTTCGTAAACCTCTTTACCAGTCTTCTCCGCCCTCTGGAGTATGTACTCCACAAACTCCGCCGCCAGCCTCTGCTGTTCACCGGAGCCGTAGACGGAGAGCCAGGCGGCGTGCTCAAGACCCTTCCTAAGGATCGAGACGTAGCCCCTCTCACCGCCCTCCGGCATCTTCACCGTGAAGTGCTTCCCCTCCTCAAGCCCCATGTTCTCAAGCCGTTGCTTTTCACGCTCTATGCTGTCGCGGTCGGTGGAGCTGAATCTAAGCATCAGTGCGCCATCTTTTAGCTTCACGAGATACATCGGCCAACCCTCCTTCAACACGAGCCCCCTCTCCAGCTTCTTCAGCCAACGCTCCGCCTTCTTCTCATCCACCCAGCCTCTTGCGACGGCCTCCCTGACTATCTCGGCGAGGGCTTTTCTAAGCCCCTCATGTCCAGCCGCCAGCATGTCGGTGTAGCCTATGACGTACCACTTGTCTCTGTCGCTCACCCCCTCCTTCTTCACCTCCGCACTGACCCCCGCAAGCCTCAGCAGGCGGGCCGCGAGCTCCACGCGGCTCCGGTCCGTCGAGCGGAATTGAAGCAGGATATCCTCACTACGCAAATATACATTGTATTTGACCGCGGCGCCGCCCTCCAATATTATCAAATCGGCGGCGACGAGGCCGCCCTCAGCCCTCCTTAGCCCCTCCCAGCGGATGTCAAGCCCCTCGGCACCGAGTCTCACAGCTTCAGCCAGCTTGTGGCTCTTAAGCCTCTCGTCTCCTTCAAGCAGAGGATGCCCATAGAGGAAGTATAAGCCAGCCAGCTTTACAGCATCATCGCCAGACACGATAACTTGCAACGCACTCCCAATGCCCTTCACCTTCGCCTTGATGCCGTGCGCCGCGAAGACGGCCGCCCAGAACAAGGCGTCTTCGAGCTTGCCCCTAGTTAAGCCGACCTCCCCCATCACCGCGGACACGTGTCCGTCGCCGTCTATTGCGCCGGAGGCCACCGCGGCGAGGTATCTCAGAGTTGTTTCGTTTACGCCTAGCCTTTCCGCCTGAATAAGCAGAAGGGCGGGCGCCACGACCTCCCTCGCGATTTTGTCGTCGTTTAGCAGATCCCTCAGCGCCTCCAGCCTGCGCCTGAGCTCCTCCCACACATTTTCGCCGTCTATCTGCTTGTCTCTCGGCGCATCCTGCCTGCCCTTACGTCTCTTCGCCACATCTCCGCCCACCTGCGCCAAGAGTCTCCTCAATTCCTCCTCCTTCAACACCTCGCGCAACCGACTCACCGCGGCATCCACCACGATGTCCCAATTCTTCGCAACCCACTGCTTGAGACCGTCCCAGCTCTTCACGTGCATAAGGTCCTCCAGCCCCGCCTTGGTTCCCAGCATGTGAAGCCACCCACCCTCCGCGCTTATTCTGATCGCGTCGTTGAGCCTGTCGAGAGAGGTGCTGGCGCGGAACAGCGGCTTAGGCCCCTCAAGAGTCAAACTCACGCCGCGCACTGTGACGTCGGACCAGTCGAACAAGGCCTTAGTTTCAGCCAACTGCCACAGATGGGAGGTGCCCACCTCCAACCGCCCTCCACTTATAGCCACGTCGGAGTCAACCCAGCCCAGCATGTAGAGGAGGCGGTCCTCCACGGGTAGTCGCTCCTTAACCTCCTCTGCCGCCTTCACCCCCGCCTCAAGCGCCTGCTTGAAGAACCCCGGCCATCTCTCCACATCTTCGAACTCCAAGGCATAGATTATGCCATCCCCCACCATTGAAATCCTCAGCCTTACGCCCTCGAGCTCCTTGAGCTTGTCGCCCTCCTCAAGTCTGAATAGCTTAAACACGTAAGACGACTTGGTCTTGTCCTCCAGCATCAGCGCCAGCCTGCCGCCCTTCGTAAGCTCCTCGACGAAGCCGCGGTGGTGGTCGGCGCCTGGCTTTAGGAATAGGCGGCGGAGGGCCTCCGCCACCAACTCCTCCACCGCCACCGGCCTCACCACCCCCGCCCTCTCGGCCTTTTCGTACGCCGTACTCGGCGCATAGTAGAGGAGCCAGGCAGACCCGCCCACCTCAAGCCAATACCAAGCCGCCTTACCGAAGACGCCTCTCCTCCCCAACTCATACTCCCTATAGGCTATTAAAGCCGCCAAGGCCTTCACGCCAAAGCTGACGTCGTTAAGCTCGGGGAGCTCCGGCGCCTTTGCCTCCGCCAGCCTTCTGGCCACGTCTTCCTTCACGTCTAGGAAGTCCCTCAGACCGTGCCTGACTGCGTATTCGTTCAGCCGCTCCCTAAGAGTCTTCAAGGCGTTTTCGAAGGCGGCTTCTTCTTCCTCGGCCAGCTGTGTTAGACGGTCTAGGTCGGGCATGTACATCACCCGCTTAAACGGTCCCTCTCCCACCTCCCTCTCCTCCACCGCCTCTTTAAGGCTAGCCGCAACCTCTCTCAACACAGACCTATAGACTCCGAAGGTCTCCTCCAGCGCAAGGACGGCGTAGAAAAGGGCGCGCTTGTAGTTCTCGTCTTCGTGGTACTTAGAATACAACTCGGCGCCCCTGCCAGACATAAGCTTCTCCTCCTCAGACTGCTTCGGCACAATCAACACCCTCAGCGACTCCCAAGGCTCAGCCAGCTTCACCTTCTCGGCGTTGGCCTCCCTGGCGATTTTCTTGAACTTCTCATACGGGTCGGGGGCCTTAAGCATGTTGAACACCTCCTCCCGCGGATACTCCCTAACGCCGGTGGTCACAAACGGCGTCAGAGACGCCGCATACGCCAGCTTCTCCAGCTCAATCAACCCCCACGGGTTCAACGCGGCGGACAGCGCAACAGCCCCAGCGGCGACGGCCGCCATCAAGAAGAGGTAGGCCTTGTTTTCATCCACCAAAGCCAACACCCTCGCCACTGCTTCGACGAAGAGCTCCGCCGGCCTCTGCAGAGACACCTTCACCTGCTCAAACACCTCCCTAGCCGACTCGTACAGCGCCTTAGCCGCCTTCTGCACGTATTGCACAGCTTCCTTGAACTGACCCACCTTGGCGAGGGCAACAGCCGAGGCAATAGAAGAAACAACAGCCTCTGAGTAGAGGCTGTGATGCACGGAATACAGCGCCGCCGAGAGACTTGCTGAGGCGGCTTTTCCGCGTCTACGCCACACCTCCATGTGCCGGTTTAAAAACAACTATACGCAAAGAAAACCGCTGAAGAAATTAGAAGAGAGACGATGGAGAGGCTTAGTGAGTAGCCCCGGCCGCCCGACCCGGCGGAAGAGTTGTTGAGGAGTAGCCGGAGTTGCAAGCATTCGGCGTTAATTGGGTTAAGAAGTGGCTGGTCCTTAAGGAGAGGTTAATCGAAATCACCAAGGTTATGCGTAAATTCCCGTGGATGGTGGAGGTGGTGAGGCAGAGGCCGGTAAGCATCCTCCACCCCTACGCGGTGGAGGTTTACGTGGCGAGAGATGGCTCAGATGTGTGCCCCTCTCTCACCTCGTCGAAGGCGTACTGCGCACAAGACGGAGCCGTGAGGGAAGTCAAGCTAGAGCTGGAATTTAAGCGATACGAGACGTACGAAGACAAGATTAGAGAGGTGTACCGCCCCAAGGGACTGCTGGCCTACGCCGCGGCGGCGAGAGAATACGTGAGGATACTCTAGCCGCTTTTTCCTTCCCCTCTATTTGTATTGAGAGACAGCCGCTTTGTAGCTAGCATCGTTTAAGAAGCTGGGGCTTCTGAAGAGGCTGGCCGAGGCGGCGGGGGCGACTCCGGCGAGCGCGAAAAACACCGCCAACAGGCTGAGGATATGAGGGGGGTTAGGAAGAACCTGTCAGCTGGCTTTAAACCGGCCAATATATCGTGAAAGTAGTTGAAGATTCCCTCTACTCAGTCGTCGTGGCTGTTGTGGTGTCCGTCTTGTTGCTGTTTATAGCGGCGGAGTTTCCCGCCGATAAATTCCATGCCGTTTTAGACGCGGTTTTGAAAGACCTTGAATACATGACAGCGTTTATCCGGGAGCTATGAGGTTTCTGTATCACCTGTTTATGGCGGTTTTAGCCACGGCGTTGCTTTACGTGGCCTCCACGGCGTTTCACTACATAGATGTGTTGTATAGAGCGTTCCTGCCGTGAATTTCCTCGAGGTTCTTCTAGCGGCGGCGCTTTTCGCCTTGGCCGTGGTTTTGTCTTTATACGTGGGTTACTTGACCGTCGAGCTGACGAAGCTGAAGTACGTATTCGAAGCTACGCGTCACAGCAACTGCAATTCCTCAAATTCCCCCGGGTCTCTTGTGCTTTCCACCTGCATACGCCTTTATTTTAACGGGGCTATCGTCGTTGAGGTCTATAACATAACAGGGGATTATCCATATACCTCATAGACCAGGTTCCCCTCGTCGTCTAGCCTTTTGCGGATCTTCTTCTCGGCGACTAGCCTCCCCACAGCCCTGATGAGGTCGGCAGTGGAGACGCCTCTTTCCCTCGCCCAGCGGGTTGCCTCCTCTTTGGTGATTCTTCCCCTGCTCTTTATCAGGTCCAACAGCTCGTCTGACACGTCTTTTCCGCCCTCCGTCATCGTCGGCCTCTCCTCCTCCTGTTTCCTGTCTTGTTGTATGAAGTCAAACAGCGTGGGGCCCCGCCTTTCCTCCTTCTTCCTCATCACTCATCGCTAGTTAGCATGTTATATATCTTTGAAACTACGCAGTCTACGTCCACCTTATAGAGATTATGCGGGGGCTCCTCCCTTCCGCATTCCCTAACCACCACCCTATCTCGCTGTATGTAAAAGCTTTGGCCTATCCTCACGCCATGTTTAGCGTAGTGCTCCAAAACCGCCTTGGCGACGGGGTCGCATGAGAAGCTGTACAGCCCGTTTAGCCTCTTCACGGCGCCTAGGTCCTCGGCTATTTGAAGAAGAGTCTTAAACGCCACTCTGTTGAGCCACGCGGTCGGAGAAATCTTCGAGAGGCGGTCGTTAACCGCAACGTGTAGCTCCTCAACGCCGATATTCCCTGCGTCCCTCACCGCCTCTATTAACAGCCGGTACTGCGGCACCCCCTGGTAAAACAACGCGTGGTACACGGCCGGCCCTAATAGCTCTCTAAGAGAGACCAGAGCCCTCCCTAGGGGGGTTAACGCCACAACGCCGTTGACCACCTCCACCATCTTCAGCCGCTCTAGAAACCTGGTGATATCGCCCTTCCCGCGCCCGATCTCAAGCCCCCTCTCCCTTAACTCCTCTAAAGAGGCGTTGTTCCTAGCTACGTACAATACGTACTCATCTATTCTCTTCACCTTGATCGGCGGAAACGTAATCGAGCGCTGGACTGTAACCACCACGATAGGAGAAAACTCACAGCTTATATGGTGGCGAATCCGCGCTCATAGGACTGGTGTATTATTTCACCACTAAAAATTTATATATAGATATTCAGAAATACGTATGGAGCTTCGAGACGAGATACTGCGCCTACTGCGCGAAAGAGGCGAGCTGACGACCTCCGAGTTGGTTTCGCTCCTTAAACAGCCGCGGCACAGAGTGCTGAAGACCCTAAACAAGCTGTATTTCGAAGGCGTTGTGGAGCCGTTCAAGAAGAACCGGAAGTACTACTGGCGCCTCGCGTCTGGCTATGTGGCAGTTGCGCCGTTGCACCTAACTATAGAGCCTGTGCTCTATATCGAAGGTATGATAGAGCCGATCTACAGGAAGGTGGAGGATAGAGTAGACACCTTCATATTCACCCACGTAAAAAACAAGGAGTATTGGCTCTGCGACTGCGACGTGGGGTACTACATCATCACAGACCAGCCGATAGAGGGATGCAACTGCCGGATGAGACACGCGTTCGGCGACAGGAAACTCGCAATGCTCTACCTGCCGAAAGAACTGAAATTCAGATACTGGAAGAGCTACAGATACGGCGAAGGAGACGCCGAGTTTATCCTGCTCGCGCCAGAGGAGCAAGACGCGCCCGAGCTCGTAAAGAAGTACGAGACCTACTTGTCACATTAATCTCTTTTTAACCAAGCCGTCAGCGGCGCCGCTTTCCCCAGAAGAGATTCTAGATCCGACTCGGTAACTCTTCTACACACCGTCTCCTCCACTACCTCGTCGAAGTGCCTAGCCTCAGAAAGCGCCTCCTCAATGGTGCCGCGCGTCACGATTTCGTACACCCGCGCAGCCCTCTTGCCTGGGGTCGCCCTCACCACGCGGCCCACCCTCTGTATCATCTGCCTCTTGGAGCCGGTTCCGCTCACAATCACGGCAACCTCAGCGTCGGGCACGTCGACGCCTTCGTCTAGAACTGTGGTCGTTACAACCGCCCTGCTGGCCCCGACGCCGAACCTCCTCAACGCAACCTCCCTATTCCCCTCCTCGGAGGTTATGAGCTCCGCCGCCACGCCCGCCTCCCGTAGCCTCTTGTAAAGCTCCTCTGCCTGGTCTATAAACTGCGTAAAGACCAAGACCTTAGACCCCAGTGCCACTTCCCTCGTCACTATGCGCACGGCCACGGGTATCTTCCGCGTGCTCTTGGCGGCTACGTTTCTCAAAACAATGGCGTTGTCGCTAGGCAGAGATCCATATGTAGCGGCTTCCTCGTTGCTCATCCTCACGTAGATCCTGTAGTGCTCCACCGGCACCACCAAGCCCGCCTCCACCATCGATCGGTATGAGGCTCTGTACACAGGCGGCCCCACCGCTTCGTAGATCAAGTGCTCGTTCCGGTCCTCCCTCTCGGGGGTGGCGGAGAGGGCCAGCCTATAAGGCGAGTCGAGGCCCAGCGCCACCTCCTTAAAGGTCTCAGCAGGTACGTGATGCGCCTCGTCAAACACCACTAGTCCAAACCTGCCGACCAACTCGTCTAGGTACTTCACAGCGGAGTTGTAAATAGCCACTGTGACGTCTCTCACGTCTCTCTCCCCGCCGCCCAACATGCCGGGCGACACGCCGAGGAACTTCCTTATGCGCTCCACCCACTGAAGAGCCAGCTCGCGCGTCACCACCAAAACAAGCGCAGAGACGCCCGCCCTGTACATCGCCTCAAGGCCTATAAACGTCTTCCCCCCGCCTGTCGGGATTACGACGGACCCCCTCATCCCATGCGCGACCCAGTTCTCCACAGCCTCTGCTTGAAACGGAAAGAGGGTAAACTGCCTCTTGTAAGCTACCCGTGGGTACTCCCTACCCTCCTCCGCAACCACATACCCCAACCCTCTCAGCAACTCAACCACGCGGCTCCTCACAAACACAGGAAACCTCACCACGTATGTGCCCCCCTCCTGGGCCACGGCCACCAGCTTTAGATCACGTTGCTCCAGCTCCCCCTCCCTAGTTACGACGTTGTACTTCAGCTTAAATTCGGCCAGCCGCCTCAGAAGGCCTGACGCCAAGAAGTTGAGCCTGGCGTAGTTGGGGCCCACCACAGCCGCCCTCCAGCTCCTCCTCCTCTCAAAAAGCTCCCGTAGCCTATCCGACGCCAAGACGAACTCCCGGGCGCTCCTCAGCGCTGTGTCTAGATCGCCCAGGACCTGAACCCCCCTCAACAGCCCTCGCAACCTCTCCACGCCCATTTCTACAAACTCCTCGAAAGAGGCGGCTCTGGCAACCCCGGCATCCTTCGCAACAAACCTCCGCAGGAAGCCCGAAAGAGAGACCAGATGGATGTTTCCATCGCTAGAGAGGACATGTTCTTTCAGCTCCTCCGGTAGCTGGCCCATGACCGCTACAACGCCGCCTGAGGAGTCGTGGACAAGAGTCGAGAATATCCTCATGTACTCCTCGTCGGTCAGCCCCAGCAATTCCCTAAGCCTAGCCAAGACGCCGACGTCACGCGTCTTGCCGCGCCAAGAGGCCCCATCCCAACGAAACCCCAGACGCTTCAGCTCCTCCTTAACTTCAAAGACCCTGTCCCATCCCCACTCTCTGACGACCTCAACGCCGTTTATCACCACGCTGAAACGAGGCACGTTACTCATCACTGCATAATTTAAAAGCAGTATGGCACATCATACCATGAGCGCCATGTTGAACGATTACCTAAACTGGGAGAGGCACCTCCTCAGACACGTGGAGGTGCCGACCACCTACACCATAGACGGCGAAGTTGTGGAGTTAACCCCGAGGCCTAGGCTTTACGTCAGCGGTATGGGCGGCTCCGGCGTCGTGGGGGATCTGCTGAGGGACCTCTCCCTTGTGTGGGGCTGGGACGTGGAGGTGATACCAGTCAAGGACTACTTCCTAAGGTCCAGTGACGGGCTGTTGATAGCGGTGTCTTACTCCGGCAACACGGCGGAGACGTTGCACACTGTGGAGTACGCCAAGAGGAGGAGGATGCCCGCAGTTGCGATAACGACGGGTGGCAAGCTGGCGCAGATGGGGGTCCCCGCCGTAATTGTGCCGAAGTCCAGCGCCCCGCGGGCCGCGTTGCCGCAACTCTTCACAGTCGCTCTTCACGTGGTCAAGAAGATCTACGGCATCGACGTAGAGGTACCAACCACGCTGGAGCCTGTAAACGAAGGCATCGTCCAGAGGCTGGTGGAGGACTTCCAGAGGAGACCCACGGTTGTTGCGCCGGAGAGCATGAGAGGCGTGGCGTTCCGCGTCAAGAACGAGTTTAACGAAAACAGCAAGATAGAACCCTCCGTGGAGATACTGCCCGAGGCTCACCACAACTGGATAGAGGGGGCCGAGAGACCCGTGGTGGCCCTCGCGAGCCCCCACATACCGCCTGAACACCAAGATAGAGTAAAGGCAACGCTGGAGATTCTGGGCGGCTCCCAATACACAGTGGAGATGCATCCCCGCGGAATACTCACCTTCCTGAGGGAGGTAGGCATTGCCTCTATTAAACTAGCAGAAGCGAGGGGGGTAAACCCGCTGGCGACGCCGCGTATAGACGCCTTGAAGCGCCGCCTCCAGCTATGATACAGGAGGCCGCCCTCTTGACGCTCGCCCTAGCCCTTACGGCGGCGGCCTGGCAAGACGTGAAAACTAGAGAAATAGACGGCAGAATCTTCGCCGCCGCAGGCGTAGCCGCAGCTGTGTTGATGTGGCTAAACTGGGGCAACCCCCTCTATACATTTTCTCTCGCAGTGGGGGCTCTCCTCGCCTTGTTGACGCGGCTGTTACGCACAGGCTACGCAGACTCCATAGGCCTAGCGCTGGTCTCCACTGCGCCGCCCATAGCCTTCCTCCTGGCCCTCTTCATTGCAGTCATAGCAGGCTCCGTGTTGCTTCTGGCGACTATGTTGTGGCTCTACGTGAAGAACCGCGGCCGCCCCTGTAAAATGGGCACGTTGGAAAAGCTGACCCACATATGCGTCTCGCCTGAGGAATTTGCGAAAAACCCGGTGAAATACGTCGTAGGCGACGTCAAAGACCTCGAGAAATACGACCCCTCCACAGTGGAGATAAAAGGCTGGGTCAAGGCGAAGTACGGACTCCCATACCTCCTCCATCTAGCTGTGGGGTTCTGGATATATGTGGCGCTGTTTTTCGTACTACGTTGAAAAAGCCCTATCTCCCGCGTCTCCAAGCCCGGGAACGATGAAGCCTTTGTCGTTAAGCATCGGGTCTATGGCCACGGTGTATATCTCAGCCTCTGGAAACCTCGAAAGCACGCGTCCAATGCCGACAGGCGTCGCTATTACAGACACGACGACGAGCCTGCCGGGCGTCCCGGCTCGGTACACCTCCTCAATCACTCTGGTCATAGTCATGCCGGTAGCCAGCATGGGATCTGCGACAATCACAGCGTCGTCTTGCGAAATAGGTGGGATTTTAGAATAAAAGATGTCCACGTCTATTCCTCCTCCCCCCTCTCTCCTTCTGGCGGTCACAACGCCTAGTCTAGCTTGAGGAAAAGCCTTGAGTAGCCCCTCCACAAACGGCATGGCCGCGCGGAGGACCTGTACTATCACCACCTTGTCAAGCCCCACTATCTCCACGCCCCTCGCCGCACCCAGCGGCGTCTCCACCTCGACGGCCCTCACGGGGAAGGTCTTCACAAGTTCGTAACCAACTATACGCCCCAGCCTCACCAAGCCCTTGCGGAACTCAACGCTGGCGGTAGACTTGTCGCGGAGGCGCGTAAGGAGGTGCTGGGCGTATACGTGATCTATAACTTTAACCGGCATCAACGCTCCAGGCGGCCTATTCTGTCAAGTATCTTCCTGTACTCCTCCCTGAGTCTCTCCACCTCCTCCCTTAGCTTCTGATACTCCGTGCCTCTATCCATGAACTTCTTTATCTTATCGGCGACCTCCCTTGCCATGCGTCTAATGCGGCCGTCGATATCCTGCTCCACGCGCTCCTGAAGATCTGGCAGGAGCCGCGGGTCCAACAGCTCAAGCGCCGCGGTCACCGCGGCGTATCTCACCCTGAAGTTCTCATCCCTCATTGCTCTCTTAACCACCTCCAACACCTCCCTACGAGCTCCGAACTTGGCCAGCGCCTGGACTGCGGTCATCCTGACTGGAGTAGATACGTCGGGCTCCGTGTGGCGGAGCACGATCTTCAAGGCGTCCTCGGTGCCCAGCTCTGCCAGTCCCTCCAACGCGCCCCTCTTAATCACGTCGAGGTGGCTGGGGTACTCAAGGGCCTTTCTAAGGCTGTGCTCCGCGAAATCCCACTTGATCTTCCCGAGCGACCTAGCCGCCTCAGATCTTACGTAGTAGCTCTCGTTTGGATCGTGGAGGACCTTGTCTAGGAACTCCGCCGCCTCCCTCCTCCTCGTGGCGCCCAATGCCTCCACGATAGCCCTCCTCACCCGTGGATGCATCACCTTGCCGTATGTCTCGATGAGCCTCGACACGGCCTCGGTGGTGCCTACCTCCCCCAGTGCTTTGGCCGCCTCAGCGGCCACGCCCCAGAACTTGTCCTGAAGCGCCTTCGCAAGGGCGTCGACGGCCCTGGAGCTACCGTTTTTCTTAAGCACGTCGATTGCCTGGAGGCGGCAGTACATGTCCTCATCCTCCAGCATCGCAACGGCGGATTCCAACGGGTACTGGAGGTCAAGCGCCTTCATGATCATAAAGGCGGGGTCCACGCAGACGTATCTGGGCTTCCCTCCTGACAGATGCAGAGTCGCCTCTTTCTCATTAAGCGCGACCTCCCTCCGCTCCCTACGCCCGTCTTCATACACCACCTTGACCTCAAGCGGTAGTGTATACACAGGATAGCTGTCTTCGCCCTGGGTCTGTTTTATCTGAAGCTTCAAGACGCCGTCGGAGTAGCTCCACGACACCTTCAACACGGGGTGCCCGGCGGAGTAGAAGAACTGCTTCCAGAACCACTCCAAGTCCTGCCCCGAGGCCTCCTCCATGGCCTTCCGCAGATCCTCCATGTCCACCGCCTTGTACCTATACCTCTCCAGAAAGAGCCTGAGCCCCCTCCTAAACGCCTCCTCGCCTAGGAGGCTACGCAACATGTGGAGCACGACGGAGCCCTTCTCGTAGGCGTGGCGGTCAAACACCTCGTCGGGAATCTTGTAGAGGTTGGTCACTATTGGCCTGGAGTACCGCCTGGAGTACTCGCCGAGATACGTCTTGAAGTTTGTGTAGATCTCGTAGAGGTACTCGTCGCGGCCCTTAAACCTCTCCGTCCACAGAGCCTCCACAAACGTGGCGAAGGACTCGTTGATGGCTATGTGGCCCCAGTCCTTGGCAGTGACCAAGTCGCCGAACCACATGTGGGCCATCTCGTGGGCCACCAGAGGGTCGGAGCTGAAATCCTCACGCTCCGGGCAGGGGAACCCGGCGTAGGGACAGTGGGCGTGTTTATCATGGATAGTCCAGTCGGTCAAGATGGTGAAGGTGGTGTTCTCCATACCGCCGTAGATGAACTCCGGCACCACCACCTGGGCGTACCGCTCGTAGGGATACGACACGCCGAGGTAGTCGGAGAAGAACTCCATAATTCTGCAGGTGTTGTAGAAGGAGAAACGCCAAGCATCACCCACGTACTTAGGCACGTAGTACTCGAGGAGGACCTCGCCGCATTTCTCCCTGTGAACCTCGAAGTCGCCTACGGCGATAGCGAGGAGGTAAGGCGACATGGGGTGCCTCATATCCCACACAAAGGTCTGCCTCTCCCCCCTGTCCCTTATCTCAACCAACACGCCGTTGCTACCGGCCACAAACGGCTTGGGCACAGTCACGGCGACTGTCCAGGTGAACTTTATGTTGGGGGAGTCTGGAATAGGCACCCAATAGCGGTTGTACTCGCTCTCGCCCTGGGTCCACACATATATAGTTCTCCTCTGCCGCATATCAGGCTTCACAAAGTACATGCCGGTCCTAGGCCTGGCGCGGTACCTAACCACTACCTCCGCCTCCTCCCCGGCTCTCCACTGGGGCCTTACCTCTATCTTCTCGCCGTCGTAGTAATAGTCATGGCTTACGTCAAGAACCTCCATCTCCACAGCGTCGAGCAAGACCTTCGCGCCGTCTTTCTTGGCCTTCACCCGGTACCTCACCGCCCCCTCAACGGCGCCGCCCTCAACGTCTATGTCTACGTCCAGCCGCATGTGCACCACGTCGAAGTCATACGACCTGGGGTACCGGGGCAGGTATTCCGGGAACGCGAAGTCTCTCCCCACAAGGTGCTTCATGACCCCCTAGGGGATGCGGTTTAAAAGTATTGTTCAGGTGTTGATTTTTGACGTGAAAATATTAGAAGGAGAAGCGGCTAGAGCATCTTCACGTACTCCCTCGCCGCCGCGGTGTAAGCTAATAGCCCCTTGGGGCAGTACACCTCCCTCTTTTTGTCCTCGTATGTTTCGTATCGCTTAAATTCCAGCTCCAGCTTGACCTCCTTCACGGCTCCGTTTTGGGCGCAGTACGCCTTCGACGCGGCGAGCGAGAGGCACGCCTCAGAGCCATCTCTCGCCACGTAAACCTCCACCGTATACGGGTGGAGGATGCTCATCGGCCTCTGCCTCACCACATCAACCATCCACGGATATCTACGCATAACCTTAGCGATTTCGATTAGCCTATCCCTAAGATCCAGCCACTTCCTAACCCACTCCACGCCGAATGCTCCCAGCTCCGGCCACTCCCTCAGAAGCTCCTCCACAGGATCGATCTTGATAACTAAAACCGGCTCAGGTGGCTCCCTCAACCTCTCCAGCTCCCTCCTGTAGTCTCTTAGCATCTCCTCAACACACTCCTCCGCAGAGCGGCAATACGGCTGGTCCAGCCTCACCCCATCCACAACGACGCCACAGAAGACATCGTACTGATTAACCCCCCACACCCACCCTTACATACTCATACCACACACCCACGTCAAACCGCCCACTCAGCTCCCAAAGAGCGTCAGCCACCTGTTGCCTAATACACCCACCCGCCTCTTCATCCCTCCTTCTCCTCCATTTCTCCTTCACCTCCCACCTCCTCCTATCCCGCGAATAAACCCACACCCGGTACTTTATACACCCGCCTC